>ERZ1645192.498-NODE-498-length-32593-cov-12.436474_pt1 | contig 32593 bp, 28 predicted proteins | sample MGYA00575354_ERZ1645192 | MGnify/ENA primary metagenome ERZ1645192 (study PRJEB40844, sample SAMN11349763) | freshwater sediment metagenome | isolation source: river sediment | host: Sediment | place: India: Faizupur Khadar , New Delhi | collected 2017-02-21 ...
GAAGTACTTATTGCTCAGCCATTCTTTGCCAAGTGACCGGGCAACGATATGATAATACAGCAAAGCATCCTGTGCAGACACAATGCCTCCTGCAGCCTTAAAACCGACACGGATACCTGTTTCGGAATAAAAATCTGATATGGCCCTGCACATAACAAATGCTGCCTCGGGAGTGGCTGAAACGTTTACTTTCCCTGTTGAGGTCTTTATAAAGTCTGCGCCGGCATCCATGGCAATGGTCGATGCCCTGTATATCTGTTCATAATCGCCCAGTAGCCCTGATTCAATAATCACCTTTAGATGACGGGTTCCGACAGCCTCTTTTATTTCACGGATCTCTTCTGCAACGAAAGTATAATCCTTTGCCAGGAATGCCCCCAGCGGAATTACAATATCAATTTCGTCGGCACCGGCGTCGACAGCCATTTTACATTCGGTGATCTTGATGCTTCTGAATGTCTGTGATGTGGGAAACGATCCTGCAACAGCGGCTATTTTAACATTTTTGGCAGTGAGCTTTTCCTTTACCACCGATACAAAATTGGGATAAACACAAATCGCTGCTACATTGGGAATATTGGAAAACCGTCCCTGGAAGCTGTTAACCGTTCCTGTAAGCCTGATAATATTGCTCTTGTAATCAGTAGTATTAAGGCTTGTAAGATCAATGAGGTTCAGGATCTCCATCAGAAGATGTTTCCCCGGATTTTCCGGCAGGGCGAGAGACACATTCTTAAGCCCCTTCCTGATCTCGGATTCTGAAGGAATTGATTTTACCAGTTTTTCATAAAGCTTTGTCATACAGTTACTTTTAAAACGATCCGGTTAGAAAATCACAGGAATTTAGACAGGGTCAATTTAATGCTTTTTGTTTTCAAAACTAATTTATTTCCTTTTTAACTTATCGTTTCTTGCCAGCGAGGCAAAAATACCCAGCACGGAGAGAATTGAAAAAATTATAAATCCTGTTTTTATTGCTTTCATAAGCTGGGGGAATGTTGCAGGATCAATTTTTTGTTTCCCCATGAAAAGGGCAATAAGCATCATGGCAATACCCATACTCATCATCTGCCCCACCATTCTCATCGTACCCACAACACCCGAGGCAATACCGAGGTGTTTTTTTTCAACAGAGCTCATGATGGCATTTGAATTAGGCGAGGAGAAGAGCCCGAAACCGACACCCATTAACAGTAGAAGCAGGATTAAGACATAAACAGGTGTTTCGGAGTTGATAAAACAAAGCAACAGCAGGCCGGTTCCTGTCAGCCCCATACCGACTGATGCAATTATACCAGGATTCTTTTTGTCGGAGAGCCTTCCTGCAAGCGGTGAAAGAATCGCCATAGCAATGGGCTGTGATATCATAATCAGGCCGGCGCTCCTGGCATCAAAACCCTTGAGATACTGCAGGTACAGGCTGATGAAAAAACCTGTGGCGCTGGTGGCAGAATAATGTATCAGTGCGGCAAGTCCTGAAAAGGCGAACACCCTGTTCCTGATAATAAGCCTGATATCAAATACCGGGAACCCAATTCTCTCCTCGAACAGGATGAAGAGTGCTGCAAGTATTATCCCTGCCAGCAGCAGGATCCATCCTGTTGCCGAAGGAAGTTTCGAAAATCCATACATGAATGCCGAAAGGGCAACGCCGTAAATAACCGATCCCTTCCAGTCGAACCTCTCTCCCCTGGCTTCGGCCCATTCGCCTTTCATTTTTTTAAGAATGAAGTAGAGGGAGACCAGCCCGACAGGTACCAGTACTGCAAAAATGCTTCTCCAGCCCAGCGTTTCGGTAAGAAACCCTCCGATCACAGGACCGGCAGAGAGACCGAAATAGACTGCAGTGATGTTGATGCCCATAGCGCGTCCGCGCTCACCGGGAGGGAAAACGGAGGTGATGATGGCAAGGCTTGTTCCAAAGATCATGGCGCTCGAAAAACCCTGCAGTATCCTGAATGCGATAAGCGAGGCAATGTTCCACGAGAAGATGATAAGAAAGGTGGAAAGGGTAAAAAGAGATATTCCCCAGGTAAAAACTTTCTTCCTTCCGATAATGTCACCCAGTCTTCCGAAAGGCAGGAGAAACAACGCAGAGGCAAGTATAAAGCTGCTGATAACCCACCCCTGGCTGATTGCATTTGTATTGAATTCACTTCCGATTGCCGGCAATGCAAGGTTGACAGCCGATCCCAGGAAGGGTGTAAGAAAGGCTGCAAAAGTCGCTACAAGCATGACTGACCTTTTCAGGCTGCGCTCATCATTTTTCCCGCGGGTATCCTCCATTGCTCACAAAGTATACTATTCTTTTTCCTTAGTATCTATAATTATTGTTACCGGACCATTGTTCACCAGCGCCACGTCCATCATGGCTCCGAACTCTCCAGTGGCCGTTTCCCTTCCGGTGAGCTCTGTTATTTTATTAACAAAGAACTCGTAAAGAGGCTTTGCTTTTTCCGGTCGTGCGGCTTTAATATATGAGGGTCTGTTCCCCTTCTTTGTTTTGGCATGAAGGGTGAACTGACTTATCACCATAATACTTCCTGCCGCATCGGTAACCGGCAGGTTCATGACCCCGTTATTGTCGTCGAAAATGCGCAGCTGAACTATCTTTGCTGCAAGCCAGCCGGCATCAACCTCAGAATCTTCCTCCTCAATTCCCACCAGGATGACCAGTCCTCGTCCGATCTCAGATAAACACCTGTTTCCTGCTGAAACGGATGCACTGCTTACACGCTGAATAACAGCCCTCATATTAACTTATTTACCCGGGCCAAATATAGAGATTCAATTTTAAAAGCGGCAGGTGAGCTTTTATTATCTTTGCCGTTTAAATTTAACCCGATGGATTTCCTCACAATATTTCTTATCGCCCTGGGATTATCATTTGACACATTTGCTGTCTCTCTTTCTTTCGGGGTTGTACAGAATAAAATTCTCTTCTGGCAGGCTTCACGTGTTGCAATTGTACTTGCGATATTCCAGGCAGGAATGACTGTTATGGGATATTTCTTAGGGTCGCTGGTTAGTGATTTTATTATGAGTGCCGATCACTGGGTGGCTCTGGTGCTTCTCTGCTTCCTGGGGATCAGAATGATCGTTGAGGGAATTACCAGGAAAGAAAATGGTAAACCAAGGGATTATACCAGGACCAGGGAGCTTATCACTGTTGCAATTGGTACAAGTATTGATGCTTTTGCCGTTGGTATCAGCTTCGGCCTTCTGAAGATGCAGATATGGTTTTCCGGGGTCATTATCGGGGCTGTGACATTTATTGCTTCGATGACTGCCATCAGGATCGGGAAGTCGGCCGGAACAAGGCTGGGACAACGGGTAGAGGTTGTCGGCGGGCTGATCCTTATCGCAATAGGGGTGAAGATCTTCCTCGAACACATGCTCGACTGAAAATGCCGTGTTTTTTTCAGATGGGGATCATTGATCTCTTCCGCGAAGTGTAATGTGCCACTTCGGTGTATCCAGCCGATCTGAGCAAATCGCGGGCTTCATCGAAATATTGACCCACTCTTGCCGGGAAATGAGCATCGGAGTTTATGCAAACTGCAATATTGTTCTCCCTGAAAATGTGCAAAAACCTCCTGTCGGGGTAGAAATCTGCCAGCGGCCTGTTTCTCCCGTTCGTGTTAAGCTCAAAGGCAACATCGTTTTTTTTCATTGTCTCCGCCACCATTCTGTACAAAGGTTCCGGGTCATACGAAGGTTTGTGGCCGTAGATCCGGATGAGATCGCAATGCCCTATAATATCGAACAACCCCGAAGCAACGGCCTTTGCAACAGTTTCAAAATAAGACTCATACAGCGCATCAACATTTTTCCCTTCGTAGAATTCAGGTCCAAGGTCCACTGTTCTTTCGCCCAGGTAATGAACAGAACCAATTCTGTAATCAAGATCATATTTATCGAGAAAAAGAGCAATCTCTTTTTCTTTACCTTCAAAATAATCGATTTCGAGTGCGCTTTTAATGATCACCTTTTCCGACCTGATCTTCAGATCGTGCAGATATTCCAGGTAGGCTGGCACATTTGAGGGATCCATACACCATGTCTGGTTTTGCCTGAAAAGCGAAAGATGCTCGGAGAATCCTATTTCAGAAATACCTGCTGCCAGGGCTGCAGAAATATAATCTTCGGGAGCAGCCTTCCCATCGCTGAATGTAGTATGTATATGATAATCGGTTCTCATCATCATCGATTACCTGTTTCTGTTGAGAAAGACAGGGTAACAATTCAAATATAAACAAATAGGGAGAATGAAGTGTTTTAATAAAAACTTAAATTTGCAATCAAATCTGTTATTACCCTGATGGACCGGAAATGCATCTGTGAGAATTGTGAATTCAGAAATATTGTTTTTTCTCTTCTGAGTGACCAGGAAGTGCAGGATCTGTGCAATAACAAGCATGAATTTTCCTTTGCCAAAGGGGAACTCATTCACCGTGAGGGAGATCCTGTAGTGTACTTCAAGTATCTCAAGAGCGGGCTGGTAAAGTTATACCGGACAACCTCCACTGGTGAAGAACAGGTGATCACCATAACAAAGCCTTTTGAATTTGTCAGCAACATTAATATTTTCTCCGATGAAAGATACAGCTATTCTGTGGCGGCTGTTGAAGACTCTGTTGTATGTGCCGTGAAGCTGGACTTTATCAGGAAGATCTCTCTTGCCAACGGATCATTTGCCATGGGCCTGCTTTCAAAGATCTCCAAGGTCAATGAGAAGATTATAATCCAGACTCTCGACATCCGGCAGAGAAACCTTGCCGGCCGGGTTGCATATATTCTTCTCTACTTTGCGAATGAAATCTACGGAACAAGGGTTTTCGATCTTCCGGTGTCGAGGCAGGAGATAGCTGACTTTATAGGGATGAGCTCGGCAAACGTCATACGTACCCTGTCCGATTTTAAAAAAGACGGCATCCTCAAAGTCAATGGTAAGACGATCGAAATATCTGATATAGGCCGGCTTGAGACAATGTCGAGGATTGGATAACCGACTATTTATAAAATCCTGTTTATCAAAATCAATAAGCTAAAACATCCTTAAGTGCTTCCTCTGTCCCGGGGAAAGTAAATTTATATCCCGCTTTTATTATCTTTTCTGCCGATACCCTGTTCCCCTTCAGTACAACATCAGCCATCTGACCCATTGCTGCCCTGAGGAAAAGAGCAGGAACCTGAACAGGCAAAACCGGCTTCCCTAATACCCGGGCAAGAATCCTGACAAAATCCCCATGTGTAATATGCGAAGGCGCAACACCGTTAAATGATCCGGAAAGTGTCTGATCTTCAATTGCCTTCAGGTAGATACCGCACAGATCGCTGATATGGATCCACGGCATATATTGTCTCCCGTTTCCTGTCTGAACAAGAAAACCGAACCTGGCAGGCATCATCAGCTTTGACAGGGCGCTGTCATTTTTTTCAATTACTACGCCACTCCTGATCTTAACCGTTCTTATACCCGTTTTCTCAAACCTGTCTGCAGCTTCTTCCCACAGCCTGCAGGTCTCCGCAAGAAAATCTGAACCCGGAGGATCAGTTTCCGTAAAGATCTTTCCGTTAGCCGCCGAACCGTAATAACCGACCGCCGAGGCAGAGATATATGCCTTCAGTTTTATATTATTCTCCGTGACAATTTTATAAAGCAGCTCTGTCGTACCGGTGCGGCTGTTTACGATCTCTGTTTTTCTTTCCGGTGTCCATCTTTTTTCGCCAATGTTTGCTCCCGAAAGATTGATGATATATCCCGAGCCCTCAAAATATGCAGAATTAGCTATTCCTCTTTCGGGATCCCACCTGTAGACACGTACCCTGCCAAAATTATCCTGCTTTCTTGAAAGATGTGAAACAGCATAACCTCTGGAGAGAAGCAATGATGTCAGATATCTTCCGATCAGTCCGCTGCCTCCGGCGATGAGAACACCGGCGCCTGGTTTATCCGGATAGCTGCTCATTGGCATTTCAAATTATGGGTGAAAGTACAAAATCTATGGACACTATTAAGCTAAAACTGATAATGAATGGCGTTCTGAAATAGATATTTGCATTAATATTAAAATGTTATACTTTTAGGGTCTCAAAATTTCATTAAAATGGCAGCAGTAAAAAAACAAAACATGGCGGTTAATATCAAGAAAACAAAGGGAATAATAGCAATCCTTACAGGCGGGGGAGACGTTCCCGGACTTAATCCGGCCATCAGGGCGGTGACTATTCGTGCTAACAGGGAAGGATACCAGGTAATAGGTCTCAGAAGAGGATGGGCTGGTATTACCGAAATAATCAGGGATCCTAAATTCGATAACAGCAACAATTATATCCCTCTTACTGACGACATTGTGAACAGGGCGGGTCGTACAGGTGGTACCTTCCTTCATACATCGAGGACAAGGCCCAGCCACATGTCGAAGTCGAGCGTTCCCGAGCATCTGCAGAATATCTATAATGCAGAAAAAAATGACCTCACACCAGAAGTCATCAAAAACCTGGAATGGCTTAATGTCGATTACCTTGTTCCTATAGGCGGCGATGATACTCTCAGCTACGGTGTACATCTTTACAAAAAAGGAGTCAACGTGGTTGCAATCCCGAAAACAATGGACAACGATGTTCCGGGCACGGACTATTGCATAGGGTTCAGCACATGCGTATCACGTACTATTCAGATGACAAACACACTGAGAACCTCGGCAGGATCGCATGAAAGGATCATGGTACTGGAAGTCTTCGGCCGCTATGCAGGCTTCACGGCTATGCTGCCAACAATGGCCGGTTCGGCAAACAGATGTGTGATACCTGAATATAAATTTGATATTGAACAGCTTACACAGCTGCTCGTTGAGGACAGAAATAGTAATCCAAGCAAGTATTCAATCGTACTGGTTTCAGAAGGAGCAATGTTCAAAGGCGGCGAAATGATCTTCTCCGATAGTGAAAGAGATGCATACGGACATGCCAAGCTGGGAGGAATAGGCGATGTTGTTTCACAGAGAATAAAAGATCTTTCCGGAAAATTCAACCATGGTAAACAGATAAACATCATCAACCAGAAACTGGGTTATATGGTTCGCGGAGGAGATCCCGATTCTCTCGATTCAATTGTTCCTATGGCTTATGGCAACCTGGCTCTCGACCTGATACTTAAGGGTGTGCATGGCAGGATCGTGGTCCTTAAGAACGGCAGGTATGATAATGTTCCTATCGACGTTGTTACGTCGTCAAAGAAGATCGTTAAGGTTTCAGAGCATTACAATACAGACAGGCTGAGGCCATTCTATCACAGTTTCGAGATGAAGCCATTTCTTCTGATGGCATCCGATAATTAAAAAAATATGCCGGGAAGCATGGATCTGTTCTGCTTCCCGGCGCTTTTTTAAGCTCTTCCCGAGGAGCTTACTTAATCCCCAGTTTAATAACTTCACTTCCGGCTAAAAGAAATGCGCCGGTTCCATAAACCTCCCAGCTTTCTGCCGAGAAGTTTTTCCTTGGATCGGCGCCGATTGGCTGGCACCACCCTACATGTCCGTCAGGCTGTACCAGGCCGTTAAGTCCACTCCAGGCTTTAATAACAGCAGGAAGGAATTTTTCTCTTTCGAGGAGTCCGTTATTGATTCCCCAGGCAAGCGAAAAAGTGAAAAAGCCTGAGCCGCTTGCTTCTCCGCCCGGAAATGATTCAGGGTCGAGGAGGCTTGCTCTCCAGAGCCCGTCGGCCTGTTGAATTGAGATTATTTTTTCAGCCATCTCCTTGAACAGATTCTCATAAAAAGGCCTCTCAGGATAATCAGCAGGAAGTTCGCTCATCAAAAGAGCCAGGCCTCCCATGACCCATCCGTTTCCCCGCGACCAGAATATCTTCTTCCCGTTGGCTTCATAGCGGGCCGTAGCCTCGCCCTTAATGACATATCCCAGGTCCCTGGCGAAAAGATGTTCCTCCTTGTTATAAAGAAGGTCGTAGCACTCATGATAAAGCTCATCGCTTCTCTTCATGTATTTAGTGTCGCCGGTTGTCATGGAAAGCTTTACCAGGGCAGGAGGAGCCATGAACAATGCATCGCACCACCACCATGTAATTACCTGAATTCCTTTTGTCTGGTATGGCGTTTCGAGGAAAGTGTTCATCTGTTCAATAAACGGATTGATCATTTTCGGGTCTTTTTCGAGACGATAGAGGTCAATATATGTCTGGCATATTGCATGATCGTCGGCATGATGAAGGCGGGGCCCGGGTTTCCACTGGTTTGCCTCTCCCATTTTGATCATTTCATTCAGCAGGGTTTTGTTGCGGGTGGTTCTATAGGCTGCGGAGACTCCTGCATAAAATGCGCCGTTTGTCCAGTCGTAAAGCTGGTGCTTGGGATTTGCAAACTGCCACTGGGCAGCACGGATCATGACCTTTTTTATTTCTTTAGGCTTGAAGATCCCGGTATTCCGGCTTTGAGAATATGAAACCACAACGGCCAGGAATAAAGAAATTATGAATAAAAACGCTCTCTTCATGGTAGATAAGGATTAAAGCATGAAAACTATTGTCAATTTATTGGTAAATGTGCAAAATTTTAAAATCGGTCAGGCCATCTTTTTCAGAAAAAAAAGCTGAATTAAATTCATCAGGGGCAGTCGCCTGTTATTGAATTAATATTGATAATATTGTACATGAGTGTTGCAGATGCGCCTGCACGTTTTATAACAAAAGTATTTTGGAAAAGGGAAAGGTAATAAAATCAACAGGAAGTCATTATCGTGTCATGTATGGCGACGATAAGATTGCCGAATGCGTCATTAAGGGCCGCTTCAGGGTTAAGGAGCTGCGAACCACCAATCCTGTTGCGGTAGGCGACGATGTAATGTTTGAGCCCTCGAAAGACGGCATTTCAGGAATAATAACTGATGTGCTAAAGAGGAGAAACTATATTCTCAGGAAAGCATCAAATCTTTCGAAGGAATACCAGATTGTTGCCGCCAATATCGACCAGGCGTTCCTGATGATAACCATTATACTTCCTGAAACCCCCGTTGAATTTATCGACCGTTTTCTCATCACCGCAGAGGCATACCGTGTGCCGGCGGGGATAATTGTCAATAAGACAGACATTTATGGCAAGGTAGAAAATGAAAGGATGGATTTTATTACATCTCTGTATGAAAAAGCAGGATACAGATGTTTCAGGATATCGGTGACTGAAGGTAAGGGATTAACTGATCTGAAAGAGCTGCTCAGGGGAAAGATCACGCTTATTGCAGGAAACTCAGGTGTAGGGAAAACGTCTCTGCTGAATAAGCTTAATCCTTCACTGGACCTAAAGACCGGAGAGATTTCAGACTATCATAAACAGGGGAAGCACATTACCACTTTCCCGGAGATGCACAGAATGCCATTTGACGGATTCGTGATCGATACTCCGGGAATGAGGGGCTTCGGCGTTGTCGATATGCAGAGGAACGAGATTTATCATTTCTTTCCCGAGATTTTCAGGATATCGGATAAGTGCAGGTTCCATAACTGCCTGCACCTCGACGAACCAGGGTGTGCAGTCAGGGATGCAGTTAATGAAGGGACCATAGATCCGCTCAGGTACCGCAGCTATATAAATATCCTTGAAGACGAAAACAGCAAATACAGGTAACTGATCTTTTCTTTAACTTTGAAAATTATCTCCTGAACAGAGAACTGATCACTGTAAGACAATAATTTTCGCAGATGAAAAAACTTTTTATTGCAGTTTACGCGGCGTTTGCGGTGATACTTATTACCAATTTTTTCTATTACAGGAGCCTGTACGAAAAGCAGATAAACTATATAGCTTCACTACTCGACAGGCAGGTACAGATTGTCGGTCTTTCTGTCGATAATGCAAATTTCAGCTTTACCAGCGACCTCAATAAGATAAGTGTCACCGACGACCTGGTCAAATTCTTTACATATCCCGAGAATGAGAACCGTGCCAAAGAGAACATGAAGCTCTTTTATTCAAAATACCAGGACCTTATTACGGGGATAAGAGTTTATGACAACAATAAAAATGAATATACTCTTAACAAGGAAGAAGACTGGCTCGACCAGAAATTCAAGACATACCAGCAGAATGAGATCATTTTTCCCGAAAAGCTCACATACGAAAATAAACGGTTTAACTACTTCCTGCCTCTCTATCGCGATAATGAACCTGTTGGAAATATTGTCGTATCCATTGATTACCAGAAATATTTCGATGCTATATTCTCAGTTTTCAACCTGAAGGATTACCAGTGGCAATGGGTTATAAGTGATTCAGGGAAAATACTTTACAATAATTATGGCAGCAGTATCCAATATTCCCAGGTGGACAGGATAACCGCTGCCATTGAATCGGGAGCTATAGCCAATATCCGTCACCCGGCGCAAATTGAAAGCAAAAGCATAAATCTTATTTCTTCATATTATTCAACACAACTTGTTACACGGGATCTTGGCCTGGTTTTTTCTGCACCTACCGAACACTTTCAGAAATGGATAATCAGGAATTCGGTGTATAATGTCCTGGGAACTCTTCTTCTGATACAGGGAATTATTTTTCTTTTCTGGAGATATTATAAGAAGCAGAAGGCAGAACGAAAACGTCTCGAGGAGTCGGAGATTATGCTTTTCAGGCTGATTGAAGAGATGCCTGTGGGAGTGATAATACATAATGAAAACCGCGAAATAATAAAGGCAAATAAAGTTGCTGCGACACAATACTCTTATCGCGACCAGGAAGAGATGACAGGAAAAATATTTCCCGAATCGTCAGTGACTGATGTAAGCAATTATTTTTCGAAAAACCTCGGCGGCGCCTTCAACCCGGAACAGTTTGTAATAATAAAGAAAGAAATAGGCGAGATAATCCTGTTCCGCAACAGTATCCCGGTTGTTTTTATGGGCGAGAACGCCAATATGGAGCTGCTTATCGATGTTACAATGCTTGAATCGGCAAGGAAACAGGAGGCCAGGGCAAATGTGGCCAAATCGGAATTCCTTGCCAGGATGAGCTATGAAATAAGAACTCCTCTTAACGGAATCATCGGAATGACAGACATCCTGATCAGGCATGAGCTTGATAAGGAGACTAAAGAGATCGTGGGATTGCTCAGGAGGTCGACAGAGGTACTGCTGAACATAATAAATGATATTCTCGATTTCTCGAAGATCGAAACAGGCAGGATGCTCCTCGATGAGATACCTTTTAGCCTCAGAGACGAAATAGAATATTGCAGTGAACTTGCCAATACCTATATATCCGACAAGGATGTTGTTTTTTCCTGGGATGTCGACGACCGGATACCAGAGAGCATTATCGCTGATCCATACCGCCTCAGGCAGGTTCTGACAAACCTGATACAGCATTCGGCCGCAAATACGGAAAAGGGTATTATTAAACTTAATTGCAGGCTGAAAAACAATAACAGCGGGATTATAACACTTGAGTTTGAACTTGCCGATACCGGAATCACCTTCGATAAAGCCACCCTGAAAAAGATCTTCGGCAATTTTGTGAATATTGAATCGAAGAGCGTTAAAAGCGGCGAGGAATCAGTTTTCGGAACCATGCTGGCACGACAGCTTGCTGAAATGATGGGCGGTGAGCTGACCGCCGAGTGTCCATCAGGCCTTTCGGATGACCAGGGAACAAAAATTACATTCACCATCATCGCCTATTCCAATGAAAGGATTGAGAAAAACATAAATATCGGACATATCACAAAATTCGATATGATAAAAACCCTGGTAATCACAGGATCACAGGGCCGTAACGAAGATGTTTTTGCCTCACTCCATAAAATAGGCCTTGGCATTTCTGTTACAACCTACCAGAAATCGACTGTAACCCAGATAAGGACAAACCTAAATTATCCCGAGGACAGGTACAGCCTGCTGATTATTCTTGATGATGAGGAATTTAATGGCTTTGAAGCAGCACAGGCAATATGGGAAAATAATATTTCCAGAAGCGTAATAATTATTCTCATCAGCTCAAACGACCTCAAGGGCAATTACCTGAAATGTATTACCATGGGCGTCGATCATTACCTTGTTAAACCAATCGATAACAATGAACTGAGAAGTGTCATCCTTACCAGTTTTCCACTGGTGGAAATGCAGAGCGCAGCTATCAATATCAGTGATATAAAAACTGATCTGAGCATTCTGGTGGTTGAGGATAATAAAATGAACCAGAAGGTTATCGGCACCATGCTTAAGAACCTGGGCTATGAATGTGATACGGCTGGAGAAGGATTAACAGGGTTCAATATGGCCCGTGCGAAAAAGTACGACCTGATATTCATGGATCTTATCATGCCTGAAATGAACGGGTACGATGCCGCACGACGAATTCTTGCACACGATAAGAAAACACTTATTGTTGCTTTTACGGCCGACAATATGCCGGAGGCCAAGCGCAAGGCCGAGCTGTCGGGGATCCGCGAGTTTATTACCAAACCGGTAAGGATCGAAGAACTGAAAAAGCTCTTTGCAAAGTATTTCCGGAAAAGCATGTAACAGGTTTCCCCAGAGTTCTCATTTTCGATTATGGTCCCCTCCGCTGAAAATAAAACTGATGTAAGATCATTCCTCGATCTTTCCGGAAGTATCCCTGTTATTGATGTCAGGTCGCCATCGGAATTTAATTACGGTCACATTCCCGGCGCGCACAATATCCCTCTGTTTGACGATAACGAAAGGGCTGTGGTCGGGACATTATATAAGAAGGAGGGACGTTCCAGTGCTGTACTTAAGGGAATTGAACTATCCGGCCCGTGTATGCATGAGAAGCTGAAAGCAGCAATGCAGACCGCTGTGGACGGGAAACTTCTTGTTCACTGCTGGAGGGGAGGTATGAGGTCGGAAGCCATGGCCTGGCTTTTTTCACTTGGCGGAATAGAAACCACTATCCTGGAGGGCGGCTATAAATCGTACAGACATTATATACTTGAAGAACTTGCGAAAAGCCGGAAAATAATTGTCCTTGGTGGAATGACCGGCAGCGGTAAAACACATATTCTCAGGCGCATAGGAGAGCTCGGTAATACCGTCATCGACCTTGAACGACTTGCTAATCATAAGGGATCTGCGTTCGGCGCCCTTGGCCAGGAGCCGCAGCCATCATCAGAACACTTTGCAAACCTTCTTTATGACGAATGGATGAAAAGTGACAACCTGAAGCCTCTCTGGCTCGAAGATGAGAGCAGGAACATTGGATCAGTATTTATGCCTGATACATTCTACCGCCATTTACAGGTGGCGCCGGCAATTGTCCTAAGGATGCCGGTACCGATGAGACTGCCGCGCCTGATCGAAGAGTATTCAAAGTACCCTGCCGCCCGGCTGAAAGAGTCGATCATGAAGATAAGCAAAAGGCTGGGAGGCAGCAATGCCGCCGAGGCAGCAAAGGCCGTCGATGAGGGCGACTTCTCAAAGGCCATAGAAATAACCCTGGGGTATTACGACAAAACCTATTTGTTCGGAGTGTCACGAAAAGAGTCAGGACAGGTAATTTATGCCGACACCGTGACAGATGATATTGAAATAAACGCACAAATAGTACTTGAAGCTTCGCGTAAGATACGCTTCTGAATGTATTATTTTATTGGTTCTTAAGATCTTCTGCCCGGACCCATTTGTACACCTTATCCGACCGCCTGAGTATTTCTGCCGTTTTAACAGAGCAATATTCTCCCTTAAGGGCTTTTTCACATTTTTCAAGATTGACCCTGATCTCTTCAGCCTTCAGCTCGATCAACCCTGTGGTGGGTCCTGTAATTAGTATCGTTTCACCTGCAGAAAGGTCGCCGCTTTCAAGTTTGATCTCGGCAACTCCGATCTTTGCGAAATAATTGGTGATCTTTCCGAGATAGATCTTCCTCATTGTGGCACTTGAACCATACCTGTCGTTCCATTCCCCTGTTTTTTGTCCAAGGTAATATCCATCCCAGAAACCCCTGTTAAAGACTGTTGCCAGCTTTTCTTTCCAGGCCTTTGCGCGTTCCCGGGTAAAGGTTCCATCTGCCACAGCATTTACTGCTTCATTGTAACACGACACAACAGTTTTTACATACTCAGCCGACCGTGCCCGGCCTTCGATCTTGAAAACCTTTACACCTGAATCTATCATCCGGTCGATAAATTCTATCGTACACAGATCTTTGGGCGACATTATAAATTCATTGTCCACCTCAAGCTGATATCCCGACTCCTTTTCTGTAACAATATATGATTTGCGGCATGTCTGGTAGCAGATGCCGCGGTTGGCTGATGTGTTATTTTCATGCAGGCTGAGGTAACATTTCCCGGAAATGGCCATGCATAATGCTCCGTGAATGAACATCTCAATTTTTACAAGCTCTCCGCCAGGTCCGCGGATATCTTTCTCCCTGATATTATCATAAATGTTCTTTACCTGCTCAAGATTCAGTTCCCGTGCAAGTACTACCACGTCGGCCCATTGTGAATAGAATTTAAGTGCTTCGGTATTGGATATGTTAAGCTGTGTTGAAAGATGAACTTCCATTCCTCTCGAGAAAGCATAGTTAATCGCTGCAAGGTCAGAGGCAATTATTGCTGTTACACCGCTCTCCTTTGCAGCATCGATAAGATTCTGCATCCGGGTTACTTCTTCATCATAAACTACCACATTTACCGTGAGATAGCTCTTAAGTCCTTTTTCGCGGCAGAGAGCTGCTATTTTTTTGAGATCGTCGACAGTAAAGTTATTTGAAGAGCCGGCGCGCATATTGAGTTGTTCAGCCCCGAAGTAAACTGAATCGGCACCTCCCTGTATAGCAGCCATCAGTGATTCATAGGATCCTGCCGGGGCCATTATTTCAAATTCATTCCTGTTCATCGTGTCTGCTTCATTTTTTGTTCAGTATGATCCTGATACACGATCCTTTACCCGGTTCGGAGTACCTGACATAGATACGGCCATTATGAAACTCTTCAATGATCCTTTTTGCGAGCGAGAGCCCCAGTCCCCAGCCCCTCTGCTTTGTGGTATAGCCGGGGTTGAATATTTTTTTAAAAGATTTCCGCGGAATGCCCCTGCCTGTATCGGTTATGTCAATTATGATGTTTCTGTCATTGCAGCCAACCATGTATCTTATTTCTCCTCTTCCCTCCATAGCGTCGATAGAATTCTTTGAAAGATTTTCGATGACCCATTCCATCAGGGCAGCATTAACAGGAAGCAGAGCCTCTTTCTGGCTCTTAGGATCGAAAAGGAAGGTGACTTTTGAGGAAGATCTTTTTTTCAGGTATTCTACGGTTCTTTCAATGATTGCTATTATGTTTTCATTGGTCAGCGGCGGCCTGGCTCCTATTTTTGAAAACCTTTCTGTGATTTTTTCGAGTCTTTCCACGTCGGCCGCTATCTCAGCGGTGACAGGAAGGTCAGGATATTTCTGGTTAAGAATTTCAACCCACCCGGCAAGCGATGATGCAGGCGTCCCCAGCTGGTGGGCCGTTTCTTTCGACATGCTCACCCAAAGCTGGTTGTCGGCGGCCTTCCGCGAAGAGCTGAAGGCAAGGAACGCCACAAGGATGAAAAGGATAATTATTCCCAGCTGAACATACGGATAGTAAGTCAGCTGGGTCAGTATTACGCTGTCGCGGTAATAGATGAGGTTGGTATACCCATTGCCCAGGTCAATGACGATAGGGTTGTTCTTTCTTTTGATCTTCCCGAGGACCACTGGCAGATAGGCCGGGTCCTGCATCCTCACTTCATCGAAATTCTTTGCCGCAATGATCCTGTCGGAACCATCAGTAAGTATCACGGGAACGGTACTGTTATTTTCGACTATTGAGTATGGAAATCCTATGTTTTCGCTCGAATCGGCCGAGATTACCAGCAAGGTGGCTTCGGCCCAGAGCTCCACTTTTTTTCTTTCCTCATCTTTCAGGATGTCAACAAGGTAACGGGTATATATAAGCGATCCGGTCCCTGTAAGCACTGCAAACAGGAAAAGGAAAAGCATGATCCTCGTTTTATACCTGTAACTATTCATCTCTTTTTCTGAAGAGGCTTTTTATCCCGGGAGGTGTCTCCTGCTTCCCGGTTTCGTCTTCCGCTTTTACTGTATCTGTTTCTTCCCATGAAATCCTGAATTTCTTTGGCTCTGCCGGCTTACTGGTTTTTACCGTCGAGTCATTAGGATACCATCCGTATTCTTCGTTGAGGATCGTTTTCAGATTTTGCCTTTCCGATTTTATCTCGCTCTTAACCTTCGTTCCTGCAGCTTTTACGTCGTATCCTACCTTAACATCGTCGCCCTTGCTCTCTATCTTAAGCAGCAGGGAGGTTTTACCAAGCCCGTCATCCTGGACTGCGCCGAACTCTGTTGTGTTGGGCTTTGGTTTCCGGATCTTTTTACTGAGTGCTTCCGACAAAAGTATTTTTACATGATATTCAAAAGCATTATCAAAACTGTGTTTCCCATTTACCGAAAGATCAGCAGCAGAAGATTTTACATCCATCTGTGGTGTGTAAAGATAATTGTTCCTGATGAAGAAATCATTTTCAAGTTTTTCAAAACGGATGTTCTCGAGCTCCGACAGCTCAATGAATGACGATAGATCTTTTACAGGGCCGAAATCTATAAGAGCACCTTTTTCGATGACATATTTCCCCTCGGCAGTTATCGACTTAATGACAGGATTTAACATCGAATCCATCGGTATCATAACGGATACTGACCCGAAAAGAGTGCCGGCAATATTTTCTGCCTTAATAAAATCCTGTCCGAAGTTTTTAAATGAGTTGAATGTTTTTGTAATATCAATTCCTTCGATATTAAAGTTTCCCCTGCCCAGGAACGACTTATCCCTGTTCTGCACAAAGAATCCGTTCCCTGAGACATATCCATCGAGAGATCTTATATTCATCGATTTAAAGTTCAGAACACCGGGTTTATAGCTGATCGATGCGGAAATATTTTCTGCCTCCAGGGTTTTGTACCTGAACCTGCCGGTCGTCAGTTGAACATCGAGGGCAACATCGCCAGGCATGCTGAAAGCCTTTTTCTGAACCGGTTTTGTTCCTGTGTGAGCAGAGAAAAGCTTTTCAGGCTCAAGGCTTCCGCACCTGATTACGGCACTCCCTGACAGTGATGCACTGTTCTCAAGCCACCCGGGAAGATCAAGGAAGGATCCGTTAATCGTGAAGTCATGATCCCGGAAGCTGAAACTGAGATTATTCACAAAAACAGTGTCGGAGACACTTATCTGTCCACGCGCATTGCTAATCTTAAACCGCTCGTTATCAGTTCCCAGCGTAAATGAATTGAACTGCAGGCCGGCATGTGGATCGAGCGAAAATATGTCGGCGAGAGTATATTTTTCCTTTAACGGGACAGGTCCCTCAAGGGAGAGAGAAAGGTCAATATTCCCGGAAGAGGATGAGATCTTACTGATATTGAAGAACTCTTTAATTTCTCCCGGTATGACTTTCCCAGACAGCTTAAGGCTTCCGTAGAGTGAATCAAAATCTGAAAGTATTAATGTTCCCCTGTAGAGAGAAGAACCCAGTGTACCGGAGAACTCTTCTATTGCCAGGGATGAGGTTGCCGGCTTCATTTCTGGTCCGTTGGTAAACCTGCCCGAGAAGGAAAGCCCCTGTATGGAGAGTGGTGAATTGCCATATTTAACAGTGCCGTTCCTGACATTGAACAGCGCTTCGATAAGGGGATTTTCCGTCCGGGAGGCAACGCCTCTGATACTGCTCTTCACCTCCAGGATACCTGAGGGATCATAAGCCGCAATAATCTCTTTAAACCTGAGCGGAAGGAAATCTTTTATAACCGAAATGTCAATATTTTTCCCTGTCAGCTCAAGGTCGAGATCATCATTTTCACCAACAATTCCTGAAATGGAAAAGAGGTAATTATTCAGAGTCAGCGTGCTCCTGCTGAATTGAATTCCTGTTGAGGAACTGAAGAGATTTAGATCGACGGATGCAGGGATGCTTCTGTTGATGCTGAAATTGTAAAGGCTGAAAAGACCGATTTTCATTGTTCCCTCAGCTGAAAATCTTATATCATCGCCTGCTATCCTGCTTTTCAGCTGGCCATTATCGATATATCCTGCCACATGAAGCTGCGTGGCCAGGTTGACATATTCGGCCTTTATTCCGGAGATATTTATTTTTTCAAGGTTAAGGATAAATCCGCCCGAAGCAGTATCATTATCCTGTTCTGCCGTGATATCATAATTCACGGCACCATTTTTATCGGAGAGAAGATTTACCAGGCCGTTTTTAATACTTATCCGGTCAATATCGTAAACCCCCTTAACGATATCAGTAAGGCTGAATTCAACCGTTACTGCTTCCGCAGACAGAAGAGTGTCGGTGCTGATATTCCCGAATCCACTGGCGTCGAATGAGGGCGAAGAATGCACAAGTACGTTTTTAAGGTAGAGTGAAGCATTGGGGAACTGCCTCAGGAAGGAGAGCTTCACCTTTTCGAATTCGAACCTCGTGGAGATGCTTTTATTGAGCGACCTGAGAATGATTCCGGCAACGGTATCCTGCATCAGGAGAGAGCCGGAGAACAATGTAACAGTTAATGCGATGACTGTGACCGCAATTATTTTCAGAACAGAATAGAATATTCTCATGGTCCGCTTATCCCTTTTTAAAGGCGGGATAACGGATGACAAAGTTAGTTTATTTGAATGAAACCGGTTTAATGCCTGAGGAGGAATGATAGTTTGTCTCCTGCTGCAGCCTCAACAGGGGCTTCCCCTTTTCTGAATATTCTCGCCTTCCGCGGGCCAATGAGCTGAAGGTTCCTTTTTTCCAGATACAGCATGGTTCCTTCGCGCAGGCCAACAACATACACGGCCGGATTAACCTCGATAAACTCCTCAATTCTTTGTTCCCTTGTTTCTCCTGCGTGCCCTGCCGGATTTGCATCGAGATAATGCGGATTGATCTGAAAGGGCACCAGGTTAAAAGCCTCAAAGGAATCCGGAGCCACCACAGGCATATCATTTGTTGTCATTATCGTCGGGCACGCTACATTCGATCCGGCGCTCCATCCGATATAGGGCATGCCGCCAAGGACTTTCTCCCTGACGATTTCGATGAGGCCGTTGTCCCTGAGAGTCTTAAGAAGCTTCCAGGTGTTTCCACCTCCGACAGCAAGCGCAGAGGCCTCTCTTACCGCCTTCACCGGATCAGAAAAATTATGGATCGAGGCAATATTGTGGCCGATTTCACTGAACCTCTCAGCAACCTTCTTCTCATAATCATGATATGAAAATGTGACAGCCGCGTAAGGTATGAATAGTACATTGACCGGTTTTTTACCCAGGAAGTCTTTAATGTATTTTTTCGGATAATCGAGATAAGGTTCTCCCGGATTCGTTGAATTGCTGATAAGTAACAATCTCATAATTATATAGTTTTATATTTTGCCAATTTCACTGATGCTGTGGTTCCCGGGTATGTTCTTTACCGTTAATGAATAAAATGTGTTTTCCATTATGTTGAAAAGAAGCACCCTTCCTCCCAGCACCCTGCCGGCACCTGTTATTATTTTTACGACCTCATTGGCCATATAAGTCCCGGTTATTCCCGGCAATACCCCCGGAATGCCTGTGTTGGCGGGTGAAGGATTTCGCCGGTGTTCTGCTCTGTCAGGCGGATTGTAGCACCTGTATGTGGGGCCGCCAAGATAGTTGAATACTGCCACCTCTCCTTCGAATTTGTAAATGGCGCCATGGACCATCGGTTTGTCAAGTATTACGCAGGCGTCGTTTATTACGTAGCGGGTCGGGATATTATCTGTTGCATCGACAATGATATCGAATCCGGAGAAGACCTGGAGGGCATTGGTTTCGTCTATCCGCAGGTTAAAGACCTGGATGTTCACGTAAGAGTTCAGGTGTTCCACTCTCTCCCGGGCAATTATTGATTTAAGCTTTCCTACATCTTCTGATCCGTAAAGTATCTGCCGCTGGAGATTCTCCTCGCTGACCATGTCGAACTCGGCGAGTCCGAGCCGGCCGATACCTGCTGCCGCAAGGTACTGGAGTACAGGACATCCCAGGCCGCCGGCGCCAACCACAAGGACTGAAGCCTTTTTCAGTTTCTCCTGGCCGGCTAATCCTATTTCGGGGATCATTATCTGTTTGGTATATCTCCTCTTTTCACGGGGAGAAAGAATTTCTTCTGGCATCGGCAGTAGTGGTAATAACTTACTGCAAATATACAAAAGTGGCAGAGACGCCCGGTCGGGGCGTCTCTGCAAAACGTAAATCAAAATGTTATGAAAAACAACAGAGGTTCTCAGTCGTCGATAGAAAAAGCTATCCCGATCTCAAAAGGAAACAGGTCAATGCCACCGGGTCCAAGATTGTTTTTAAACAATGGTGTAAAATAGTATGTTCCGTAAACATTGAAATTTTCATACCCTATACGGGCAGTGGCCCCGTAACGGAAAATATTAAGGTTGAAATCGTCGTCAGACTTAATTTTGTCCTTATTCTCAAATTCCATTACCGAGAATGATCCCAGCTTCACGGCACCGACAGGACCAGCCGAAATATTAAGACGCTGATGATCGGTGGGTATCTGGAATTCGAGCAGGAAGGGGATCTTAAGAAAAAAAGTGCTGAACTTTGACCTTCTGAGAGCAGCTCCCGGGTCAAGGATATCTATCCGGCCATTAATATCTTTTTCGATATTATTATCGCCGCTGAACATGTAATTGTTCCAGCCCAGGCCGATACCGGTAACAAATCCCGCATGACGCGCCAACCCGATGCTAAGCTGTCCGAAATTCAGGTTCACATTTCTCGATTTTGCCGAATGGAGTTCCATAAAGCTGATCTCAGAAGGAAGATTCAGTTCATAATCTGCTACAGCATAATTATTAAGGCCTATTTCTATTCCTCCCCAGTGTCCCTTGAAGCGGCTTCTCCTCCTGGCCGGTGATTCCTTGTTGTCGTCCTGGTCGCAAAAGGGGAGCAGGGCATTTTCTCCTGAGCTCCGGTTAATGCTCCTCCCTTCGGGGCCCTCTTTAATAACAGGACGGAGTGCCCCGGCGTCATGGCCCGACGCCAGGAAAAAGAGTGCCCCGGCCATTACTATTAATAAAATTCTTTTCATGGTGTAATACGTTTTTGTTTCTGATGCCATGACGCACCGGCACCTTAAATAGTTACTCTCTGTCGACGGTTTTCTTTACAGGAGCATTGAAGGAAAGAAGCGTGGAACTGAAATTGACAGAGCTTACTGCACCTGACTCATCAAGGTTTTCGGTTATCTGCATCTCCCAGTCAAAGAGACGGTTAAAGCCTTCAACTCCGGCTTTTGCCACCTCATAGGGCCTGAGCTTCTCATCAGTAAAATGATCTTCACGTAAAATCTTTTCCCTGAAGGTGGCGGCAATAAATTTTCTCACCGGACCGCGGTCATCATTTGTGATTAAAGGAACAGGCCTGATACCCGAGGCCAGCAAGATTACCCTGGATCCCTCCTTCGTAACTGCTCCGGGTTCAGGAACATGAACGGCAAATGAAGAAGGGAGATCAACAGATACGACCGGCGAATCTTCGGTGCTGCCTGTTACCTCTGTGGGGATGGATGTTGGAAGTACTTCCTCCTGAACCCTCCCCGGCCGGGGAATGATCTGCCTGCTGCTTCCCATTATAGGTTCGTTTGAAGCGATCAATAAGGTTACCGGGGCGGAATCGGTTATTTGTACTTCAGTTACTGTTTTCTTTCCGCTAATGAGGCGTGTGGATGGTAGTGCAAATAATATAAGCAGTCCTATTGAGGCTGCAGCGCTTAATGATACTGCAGCTATTCTGAAGAGTCTCTGTCCTGCTGAAAGTTTACGAAGAGAGCTCTTGTATTTATATGTTACAGCCGGGGCTTTAAGCCTGGTCAGCTGAATAGAATTAAATATTTGCCGGTTGGCACTGTTCTGCTTCAGGTTTTCTTCCAGTTCGGCAGCCTCTACGGCAGAAAGATCATTTTCGAGGAATGCTGCTGAAAGATATTCAACCTGCGACAGAGGAAGTTCTGACACACTCCTTTTCAGCCTGGCCTTACCTGAAAAAGAGAGGTCTGCCGGCTTCAGCCTGTGTTCAGGAGAAAAATTATCTGTTTCTTCTTCCTTCATAATCAGATAACTGTCTCAATTTTGCCTATAAAGCTTCTCAGGGCCATCCGTCCGCGGTAAATGGTTATTTTTACCTGTGCCTCGCTCATGCCCGTAATATCTCCTATCTCCTTATAACTGTAACCTTCATAGTCGCGAAGAAGAACGGCCGATCTCTGTTGTTCAGGAAGCCGGTTAAGGGCATTGTGCAGGATTTCGTTAAGGTCGGTATAGTGTGAATCGGTTAACAGGTCATTTTCATCTGATTCTGCAAGCCCGGTAATTCTTTTTTCCTTCCTTATAATATCTATCATTGTATGATATGCGGTTGAGAAGAGCCACGATTTGGCTACAGTAAAATTTATTTCCGAAACATGCCTCCAGAGCTTTTCAAAGCTGTCCTGGACGATGTCGTTTGCCCTTTCATCATCGCGCAGGTCGGCGCGTATGAAACGGTACACCGCATCGGCATATTCATCAACTGCCCTGTTGTATTCCTTAACTGTCATAAACCGGTTTACAATGCAAAGACGGATAGAGGACGAAAATGTTACAAATAATATAACCCCTGCCCTGTGGGCACCCCCCCTGAAGGAGACTAATTAGTTGTTATACAGGGAAATATGTAGAATATTGAAAATTAGCCCCCCTTTAGGGCTACCCTTTAAAAACATCTTTTGAAATAACCATTTTATGAAGGTGAGAGCCCTCATTACGCCTCCTGCGTCGGATTCATTTCAAGACGAATTCATCTGACAAGGGCCTCATAATGAATTCCGTATAAAGTCCTGGAGATTCCTCTCTTTGCCTCCTGCGTCGGCTTCGCTCGGAATGACAGGAGGATTATTGTTAAAATGGGAAAGAGGCGGCGCGTTTTGAAGTTATCTTTCTCTTAAATTGAATATTGAGCAAAACGCGCCGCCTCTTTCCTATAATACCCTCAAGCAACCTGTCATTCCGAGTGAAGCGAGGAATCTCCTGAATATCAGTACCATATAATATTTTTGTTTAAAGGTAGCTTTAGGGGGGGTAAAGGAGATTACTTCTTCGGCTGGTACACTCTCACCCAGTCGATCTCCATGGCGGTCATGCTGTTTATCGGCTTGTCGAGGCCGCCTGAAAAATTAATGAACATAGGTTCCTGCGGCACATCGGTAGTCTGTGTCTGTATTTCTGTGTCATTTATCTTCCAGACAAGTTTATCGGGAGTCCACTCGAGGGTATATATATAGAAGTCGTTAGCATATTTGCCTCCTATTGAGCCTTTTACTCTTTTTTCGGGTGTGGCAAAAAAGTCAGAAACGACTTTACCGCCGGCGGTACGGCACACGTCGATATGAGGGGTTATCTTTTCGGAGATCATCCAGAAGGCCGATTTGGCTGAAGGGTCTCCAAGTTTTACCTTGGCGCTGAAGATCCCGTATTTCTGCCTGAAGCTGCGGCCTGTATTTATGATTCCCGAGGTATATGCAAATTCTTTTGTTTTGAATCCGTCGGGGCTCCAGACTTTTCCTTCCTTTTTCTGAGGTTTTGTAATAATTTTCAGGAGGCTGTTGCGGATCTCAAAGTTTTCCTTTTCGGTAAAGGCATGAAGGTCATTGCCCACGGTGTAGTTGTCTTTAAGGAGCTTGTCGCCCCAATAATAGCTTGTAAGCCAGGTGTTTGTATTTAGCTTGTCGCCATCGAACTCGTCGCTGAAAGTGAGCTCTCTCGATTTGAGGATGTCGAATTTATTTGTATCCTTAACCTTGAAATACCATACAATGTCTTCATTACGGCTGAGCTTATTGTATTCCTCAAGGCTTTTGAACATTTCGGTTTTTTCGAATCTTTTTTTGTCGAGCAGGTATTCTTTCCTTGAAAGGAATTCTTTTGAGGCAACGTATTCTTTCAGCTCATTGTATCTTGAAAGTTTTGAAGAGCCGTCGATGTTCAGGAAATTAGAGTACTCCTTTGATTTTTTAAACTTATAATAATCAATGATTTCAGAGCCTGATTTCAGCCTGTTGAATTCCTGTAATTTCTTGTCGTCATCAGAGCCTTTGAATTCCTTTGTTTTCATTTTTTCGCGAAACTCCAGCGATTTCACCAGTTTTTCAAGAGCTTCATAGCCTGAGATTTTTTCTGAACCGTCAAGGTCGCGGAATTTCTTCAGTGAAGATCCTGCAATGGTTTTAAAATAAAGTGCCAGGTCTTTGGCTTTGCTTAGGGAAAGGAACTCTTTTTCCTTAGCAAATTCTTCGGAACCTTTATAGCTCAGCGATTCTATTTCCTTCTTTTCTGAAAGAAAACCGGATGAGGTTACAAGCTCTTTCAGTTCGTTGAATTTTTTCAGGGTTTCAGATCCCGAAAAGGCATTAAGCTTTTCAAATTCGGTAATAAGTGCCTTCTCTGCCTGCTCGATTTTGGCAGTTGCGGGGATCATTCCAAGTAGTAGCCTGAGACTTGCCATTGCATAAATGTTTTAAGTACAACTGATAAAGATAGAAAACTTTTCTGAAAACCTGCCCCGGCTTTTAATAATTTCATTTTTACATGTTGATCTTATCCGGAGCTGACGAAAAAGAAATAAATTTCGAACAGCAAAAAAACGACAAAAAATGAGAAAAATTGTAATCTTTTTCCTGGCATCATTCTTTATCATTTCATGCAGTGTCAGGCAGCCGGCAGCCGTACAGGCCGGGGAGACCCAGGACCCCCTTCTTCTTTCAGTTCTGTGGTTCCAGAAATCTGCCGAAATGAAGGCTCTCTTCATCCAGGGTTATAACATTGCTCAGAAATCGCTGGATGAGAAGCTGGCAAAAAAAGAAAATTCAAAGCCGGGAATAATTATAATGGATATTGATGAAACGGTCCTCGACAACAGCCCCTCTGAGGTATACCTGATCCGTAACGGAGTTCCCTTCTCGGATGAGATCTGGAAAAAATGGGTAAATATGGCATCGGCAAAAGCTTGCCCGGGAGCGCTCGAATTTGTCAGGTATGCCCAGTCAAAAAATATTGAAGTCTTTTATGTAACCAACCGTGAGACCCCCGATGAACTTGAGCCCACAATAAAAAATCTTACGGCGCTGGGATTTCCATATGCCGATAACGCCCACCTGATCCTTAAAACCGGAATAAGCAGCAAGGAACAGAGACGGCAGGCTCTTGCAGAGAAATATGATATTCTGATGCTTATCGGCGATAATCTTGCCGATTTTGATGTTGCCTTTGACATAAGAGGGGCAGACCTTGGTGCCGGAGAAGTTGAAAAACAGAGACAAAAATTCGGAACCGATTATATAATTCTCCCAAATCCCATGTACGGTCCCTGGATAAATGCAGCCGTCAGGGAGAAGCCCGGTGATACCAACAGGGAGAAGATCATGAACAGCCTGGAAGGATTTTAAAAATTAAATTTTGTTTTTCGGAAAGTTTGATTTATCTTTGACCGAACGTTCAATCAAAAATGTCACCCAGGACTCCACAGCAATTCAGGGAGATAAGGGAAGAAAAGAAAACCCTGATAATGGATGTTGCTCTTGAGCACTTCTCCAATGTAGGTTTTCATGCAACAACCATAAATCATATTGCCCGTCATGCAGGCATCTCCAAAGGACTAATGTACAATTACTTCAGCAGCAAGGAGGAGCTGCTGGCCGCCATACTGGACCGGTCGCTGACAGAAGTATATAATGATCTCGACGCCGACAGCGATGGCCACCTGTCGGAAGATGAATTTGAACATTTTATCCGGAAGATATTCAGGCTGCTCCACGAAAAGAAACAGTTCTGGAAGCTGATATTCAGGATAATACTGCAACCTGGCGTTTTTGAGGATATGTTCGGTGGGGGGAGTGAAAAGATTACTGTTTCAGGAACGCCGCTGAAGGCTTTTTCTGAGACAATGATGTCGATGCTTATCGATTATTTCAAGAGCCGGAAAAAATATCCGGGTGAAGATTATGATCCGATGATGGAAATGTTCATGTTCCTGAATACCATAAAAGGTTTTTCAATGACTTACGTCCTTTCTGACGACCTCTATAACGACGACTACCATGAAAGAATTCTTAATGAGATTTTAAAAAGATACAAATGAAACTTAAGACGAGATTTTTTTGCTTCCCCGCAATACTTATGCTTTTCCTTGTGCCATTATCAGCCAGGGCACAGCAGATGACTGCAACTGAAATCGTAAAAAAAACCGATGATAAATTCAGGGGTGAACAGAGTGGTTACAGCCAGATGACCATGACTGTTATAAGACCTGCGTGGCAGAGAACTGTTGAGTTCAAATCGTGGTCGAAGGACGATGATTATGCCCTCACGCTTATTACAGCGCCGGCAAGGGAAAAGGGACAGACTTTCCTGAAGAGAAAATCAGAGATGTGGAGCTGGAATCCGGCCATAAGCCGTCTCATAAAGCTTCCGCCATCAATGATGTCGCAGGGATGGATGGGTTCAGACTATACAAACGACGACATCCTCAGGGAGTCGTCGGTGGTGGAAGATTATATACATACTATCGAGGGTTCGGAACCGATCGACAACCGCGACTGCTGGAAGATAAGGCTTAAGGCAAAAGCCGATGCCGATGTTCTGTGGGGTGAACAATTATGGTGGATCGACAAAAAAGAATATATAACCCTGAAGGCAGAGCTTTATGATGAGGACGGTTACCTGGTAAGGTCCGAAAAGGCTTCGGATCTGAAAATTATGGACGGAAGGTTTATTCCGGCAATTGTTGAGCTTGTACCCGCAGAAAATGAAGGATATAAGACGATAGTGAAGATTGTGGAGGTAAAATTCAATATCACCATTTCGGATGATTTCTTTTCACAGCAAAATATGAAAACAATACGATGAAAGATTTTCAGTTGGCATGGCGTAATATATGGCGCAACAAAAGAAGAACACTCATTACAGCAGCATCGATCTTTTTTGCAGTCTTCTTTGCCCTGGTGATGCGCTCATTTCAGCTCGGCACCTATGATTCGCTTTATAAAAATGTGATCGAATCATATTCAGGTTATCTTCAGGTACAGCACCAGGACTATTCTGAGGAGCCTATCCTCGACAACAGTTTTGAGGCTGACCAGGGAATGATCAGCAAAATTGAATCTGACACGAATGTTGTTGATGTGGTCCCCCGCCTGGAATCCTATGCCCTGGCCGCAGCAGGAAGCCGTACACAGGGGGTTATGGTCCTTGGTGTTGATCCTGAAAAGGAGGAAAGGCTTTCGGATATGAATGAGAGGCTTGTCAAGTACAAACTTACCGATGAAGCGATCAATGCCCTCAGGTCGGAGGAGCTGCCGGCAAGAACAAAGAAGCTTCTCGATCTTTTCAGAAATGAGGCCTATTCAAGCACGGGCAGGATGATGCTTGACCTGGGAATTTCTGCCGAAGATTCTGCCGTCATCCTTCCTTTGCTCAGAAAAAAGGCATCCTTTACCAATAATTACCTTTCAGAATCATTTCCACAGGGTCTCCTTGTAGGATCAGGATTGTCGGAGTTCCTTAAAATAAATGTAGGCGATACACTTGTTCTTATGGGGCAGGGATATCATGGGGCTTCAGCTGCCGGAAATTTCATTGTGGCCGGGATAATAAAACTTCCTTCGCCGGATATCGACAAGAGAATTGTGTATATGCCTCTCGAAACGGCAAGGGATCTTTTTGCTGCACCGGGGCTTGCAACCACTGCAGTGCTAAGCATAAAGAACTTCAGCGACAAATCGGTCATTTCAACGGCACGGCGGTTAAACTCTTTCGTTGAACCTCCGCTGGCTGTAAAAACATGGAAGGAGTTGAATTCATTGCTTCTTAACCAGATGGAGGCAGACAGCAGGAGCGGAATGATAATGATAGGGATCCTTTACCTGGTCATTGCCTTCGGGGTCTTCGGGACCGTTCTCATGATGATGGCGGAACGAAGGCGTGAATTCGGAATGCTGGTGTCGGTGGGAATGCAGAAGAGAAAGCTGGCAAAAGTTGTTACCATTGAAATGTTCATGATGGGATTGCTGGGAGTCATCTCGGGGATCATTGCTTCGCTGCCTCCGGTAATTTATGGTCATGTGAGGCCATTAAGGTTTACCGGAGAATTTGCACGCATGTACGAAGACTATGGCATGGAACCGGTTATGCCGACGCTGCTTCCCGATACTTACTATCTGTGGCAGACACTTGTGGTGCTGATAATTATTTCAATTGCAATAATTTTCAGTGTCAGGAAAATTTTCAGGATAAACGTGATAGATTCATTGAAAGCTTAATAAACGACGCTATGATTATACAAGTAGCCTGGAAGAATGTATGGCGCAATAAGACCCGAAGCCTGATAGTGATCTCATCAGTCGCTGTTGGTGTCTTTGCCGGTGTATTCGCTATGGCAGCAATAAACAGCTCTGTCGTTCAGCGGATTGATGCCGCCATCAATGAAGAGCTGTCGCACATACAGGTTAACAACAAGGAATTCAGGAGCAGCAGCGATATCAGCGACCTGATCGCAGACTTTAGCTCTGCAGACTCCCTGGTGAGATCGATTCCCGGTGTTGATGCGACAACCGGCAGGATAATTATCAGGGGAATTGCATCGACCTCGACAAAAAGTGCGGGAGTAGAAATAAACGGGATAGATGTCGGAAAGGAAACAGAGATGTTCGACCTCGAAAAAAAGGTGATCGCAGGCACAGGAACATATTTCGGCGCTGACACAAAATTCAACTCTGTTCTTATCGGAGAGAAGCTGGCGAAGGATCTCAACATCATCCGGTATATTCTTACTACAGATGCAGTTGCCCGTCTCGATTCAATGAAAATTCCATCAGATGTGCTTGCAAAGCTCGAACCGGTATATGGGGAAAGATTCACTTCCGATAAAAAGTTTAACCGTGAACTGGAAAAGCTGCTTGCGCCGGAGGAATATAAAAGGTATGCAATATTGATCAAGGAGGCCGCGTGGTCGTACAGGGAAGGGTCGAAAATTATCCTGACCTTCCTCGATATGGATAACAATCAGACCGGAGCAGGATTCCGGGTCTGTGGTATTTTCCGGACAAATAACGATATGTTTGAAGGCTTGTCGGTCTTTGTGCCTGCCGGAGAACTCCGCACTCTCACGGGGATCAAAGAAGGTTCGTGGCACAGGCTTATCGCCAGGCTTGACAATACTGACCTTAGCGACAAAATAACTTTACAGGCACGCGAGGCGCTTCCGGGATATGAAGTCCTCAACTGGAAGGAGATCTTCCCCGACCTGGCTATGATAGCCGATTTCATGGGACAGATCTATGGAGTCTTTATGGTGATTATCCTGGCAGCCCTGGCTTTCGGCATAGTCAACACCATGCTTATGGCCGTCCTGGAACGCACAAAAGAGCTCGGCATGCTTGCCGCAATAGGAATGAACAGAAGAAAGATCTTCGGCATGATAATGTTCGAATCCATATTCCTCTCAATAATAGGCGGATTTGCAGGTATGGGTATTGCGGAGGCGGTGATTGAAGCAACACAGAAAAACGGAATAAACCTGATGAAATATTCTGAAGGGATGGAAGCATTTGGCTACAGCGCACATCTCTTTCCCACTATCGACACGGGATTTTTTGTGACGACAACCATACTGATAGTGATGACAGGGATCCTTGCATCGATATATCCTGCCCGCAAAGCGCTGAAGCTAAATCCGGTAGAAGCAATAAGAACAGAATAAACCTAATAATCAAGAACATGAAAGTCATCGAAATCAAAGACCTCCACAAGATATACAGCTCCAGCGACATCAAGGTACATGCCGTGAATGGCATTAATCTCGATTTTCAGGAGGCAGAATTTGCAGCCATCGTCGGACCGTCGGGATCAGGAAAGACAACTTTGCTGAACATGCTTGGTGGTCTCGATATGCCCACCTCGGGCCAGATACTGATCGACGGGACCGATCTTTCGACCCTCAGGTCGTCGGCACTTATTGACTTCAGGATGAGGAATATAGGATTTGTTTTTCAATCGTATAACCTCATTCCTGTGCTTACTGCAAAGGAGAATGTTGAATTCATTATGTCGTTGCAGAAATGGCTGAAAAAGGATAGGGAGGAAAGATCATTCGAGCTTCTGAAAGCTATCGGTCTTGCCGACAGGTATAACAGCCGGCCGGCAAAGCTTTCCGGGGGCCAGCAGCAGAGGGTGGCAGTAGCCAGGGCGCTGGCATCAAGGCCAAAATTCGTGCTTGCCGATGAACCTACTGCAAACCTCGACTCAAAATCGGCATCGACACTCCTCGAAATAATGGAAAAGCTCAACCATGAGGAAAAGATCACTTTTATCTTTTCGACACACGATCCGCGCGTCATGAAAATGGCACACAGGGTTATCACTCTCGAAGACGGTAAAATGGTCTCGGACGACGTAAGGGAATGAAACAGATGACTTGCCTGATGAAAAAGCTGATTTCCTTTCTGGCTCTTTTTGTTATGTATGGCACAATTCTTTCTGCCCAGGAGAAGCAGAAGGCCATTGAGCTGAACGGGTACCTGACTACAATGGAAAGCGCCATGTTCGATTCGTTATCGAAAACTATCCTGTTCGAGAACCTGCTTCATAACCGCCTTAACTTCAAGGCTTTTCTGGGCAATAAGATCACCTTTTCAGCAGAAGTCCGAAACCGCCTTTTTACAGGTGATATGGTGAAAAGCATGGGCAAGGGTTATGCCGAACTTACAGGAATGGACCCTGGTTTTGCAGATATGTCGTGGAACATTATGAACGAGAATTCCTTCTTCCTGAACACCACTGTCGACAGGCTCTGGCTCGATTTCAACTTCAACAAATTCCAGGCAAGGATTGGCAGGCAGAGGATCAACTGGGGACAGACGTTTGTATGGAATCCAAATGATATCTTCAATGCTTATTCTTTTTTTGATATTGATTATGTTGAGCGCCCGGGGAGCGATGCCATTAGGCTGCAGTACTACCCCACGTCGGCCTCTTCCTTCGAAGTGGCGGCAAAGCTGAACAGCGATGAAAAACTGACACTGGCAGGGCTCGGAAGATTTAATAAATGGGGATACGACATCCAGATGCTTGCCGGGTATGCTGATGGTTCAGATATTGTGGCAGGTGCCGGCTGGTCGGGTTCAATAGGTTCCGTATCATTCAGGGGTGAAGGAACCTGGTTTCATCCTTTACGATCATATTCCGATACAACAGGGACGATAATTATCACGGCAGGAGCCGATAAAATATTCAGTGATAATTCGATGCTGCAGGTGCAGCTTATGTACAGCAATAATCCGGTGAAGCCGGGCAGCTTCACAAGCCTCTATGCCGGAGACCTTTCAGCAAAGGATCTTGCATTTTCCCGGGTTACAGCCTTCGGCCAGTTTACCTGGGCGGCAACACCATTACTTAATGTGGGGATTTCCGGAATGTGGTTTCCCGACCTCGACGGGTATTTTGCCGGTCCTTCTGTCGATTATTCTCTTGCCGAAAACCTCGATTTCTCACTTATATGGCAGCATTTCGACGGTAAAATGGGAAATTCAAAAACATTGCTTAACCTGTGCTATCTCAGGATAAAATTCAGTTTCTGAAAATTTCCTACTTTTGCCGCATAAATTCCCCGTATGGCATTAGTACATGAATTTGAGAATAGTGGCAACTGGCTCTTTAAAAGAAGAAGCTGGCTGCCTGTGGTAATTATCCTTGCCGGACTGTTGATGCTTTATCTTGGCAACAGGCAGGCTATTATTTTCGACCTGAGGGATGAAATGATCTTTTTCGGGATCAGCATGGCGGGCCAGCTTATCAGAGTATTTACTGTCGGCTATACTCCAAAAAACACTTCCGGACGCAATACTGCCGCAGGACAGGTAGCCGACGAGCTGAATACTACAGGAATTTATTCTGTTATCCGGCACCCCTTATATGTAGGTAACCTGCTGATGTGGCTCGGGCCTGTTCTGTTTCTCAGGTCAGCATGGTTTACTGTGGTCTTTTTCCTTGTCTACTGGTTGTATTATGAGCGGATAATCTTTGCAGAAGAACAATTCCTTCGCAGGAAATTCGGGGAGGCTTACGATAAATATTCCGAAAAGGTAAAATCATTTATCCCTTTTCATGTCAGGTATGTATCCTGCACCCTGCCCTTTTCATTCAGAAATGTTCTGAAAAGGGAATACAACAGTTTTTTCAATGTTTTCGCAGTCTTTGCAGTGCTCGACATATCAAGAAATTTCATATTGACTGAGAAACTCTCCGTTACTCCTGTATGGATGTGGCTCTTCGTTGCCGCTGCCGGCATCTGGCTTATTGTGCGTGTCATAAAAAAAGCAACACGCTGGCTCGAAGTGGAAGGGCGTTAATTCTGAAATAAGAACTCAGAACAATCGAAGTAAGAATGCAGAAGTATGTTCCTGGTTCTTCATTCTGTTGTTCGGATGTTCTTACTTCATATCTTATTCGTCCCTTG
>ERZ1645192.499-NODE-499-length-32588-cov-44.040882_pt1 | contig 32588 bp, 32 predicted proteins | sample MGYA00575354_ERZ1645192 | MGnify/ENA primary metagenome ERZ1645192 (study PRJEB40844, sample SAMN11349763) | freshwater sediment metagenome | isolation source: river sediment | host: Sediment | place: India: Faizupur Khadar , New Delhi | collected 2017-02-21 ...
TGTCGTGCGGCCCGGTCCCGGTGCGATCACGGCAGGGGCCGGGTTGTCCGGGGATCAGGAAGGGAGTTCGCTGACTTTCCTGGTGAGCCGGGAGATCTTCCTCGATGCGGTTCTCCTGTGCAGGATGCCCTTGCTCACGGCGCTGTCCAGGCGGGAAACGGCCTCTTTATAATAGGTCTTCACCCCGTCGGCATCCTTTTCCTCGAGGGAGGAGCATACCTTTTTGACGGTGGTGTTGATGGTGGATTTGCAGCTCTTGTTCCTGAGCCTTCTCTTCTTGGTCTGTTTCACCCTTTTCAGGGCCGAAGCGTGATTCGCCACGTACTGTTCCTCCTTCGTTCTCTAAAACCTGAGGTGATTGTTATTAGCCATGCTTCCCTCATATGTCAAGTGCTTTATCTGCGGAGAAGGTGGCTTGAACATACGTGCCGCACGCTCATCTTCGACGGGGAAAAGGCAAAAAAGAGGAGGATGGGTTTCTCCCCTGGACCGGCTTCTCCCAAGAGAGCCGGCGGGGGAAACTCGAGGGGGCAGCGGCAGCCGACCCCTCTCCATCCTCCTGAAAGGACTGCCGGCTACTGCTTCTTTTCGGCTGCGGGAACCGCCGGGGTTGCAGGAGTCGCCGGGATCGCCGGGGTCGCCGCTTCCTTCTTCTCTTCCTTCTTCACGGCCTTCTTCGCCTTGTCCTTCTTCGCCTTCTTCACATCCTTGGCCTTCTTGACTTCCTTGTCCTTCTTCACATCGGCGGGCGCGGCCGCGTTGGCGGCGTTCTTGTCCGCATTGGGCTTCACCACCGCCGTGTCCGTTGCGGCGGGGGCGGCTTTGGGGTCGGCCTTGGGGGCGTCGGCCGCGAAGACCATCGTGGCGAAACAGACCATTACCAGTACTGCGATCAAGCGAGCAACCTGCTTCATAGGTAGTGCCTCCTCAGTGGTTTTTTGTTGAACCTCCTATACAGAATCCCCGGTTAAGCCATTATTAGAACAAGATTAAAAAGTTCTCATCTTGCCGCCGCCGGAGGTCAGCGGCAGGGGTGCCCGGAGCGGGCCCGGAACCGGGGGGACAGGAGGGGGGAGCCGGCGGGCTTACCCTGGTCTGTGGCACGCCACGAAATGCCCCGGCGCTTTTTCCTCCAGGCCCGGCGCCCCGCCTTCGCAGAGACTGCCCCCCCGGGGGCACCAGCCGCTGCACGGGCACGCGGAGGGGCTCGAAGCCGACGCGATCCCGCTCCTCCCGGCAGAGCCCGGGGCGCTGCCCCGGACCGGCCGGGGCTCGGGCACCGCCTCCATGAGGCATTGCGTGTAGGGGTGGAGGGGCTGGGCGAACAGGGAGCCGGAGTCGGCCAGCTCCACGATCCGGCCCTTGTACATGACCGCGATCCGGTGGGAGATGTACCCCACCACCGAGAGGTTGTGGGAGATGAACAGGTAGGAGAGGCTGAACTCCTTCTGGAGGTCCACCAGAAGGTTGATGACCTGGGCCTGGATGGACACGTCCAGGGCGGAGACGGGCTCGTCGCAGATGAGCAGCTTGGGATTGATGGCCAGGGCGCGGGCGATGCAGATCCTCTGCCTCTGCCCCCCGGAGAACTCGTGGGGGTACCTCCCGAGCATGTCCCCGTTGAGGCCCACCTTCCTCATAAGCTCGAGGGTCCTTTCCCGCCGCTCCCGGGCACTCCCTTCGCCGTGGATGACCATGGGCTCCTCGATGATGGACCCGACCCTCCGCCGCGGGTTGAGAGACCCGAAGGGGTCCTGGAACACCACCTGCACACCCCTCCTGATGCGTTTGAGATAGTCGCCCCGGGCGCTTTTCAGGTCTGCCCCGTCGAAGGAGACGCTTCCCGCGTCGGGGGCCTGAAGGGCGAGGATGAGCTTCGAGAGGGTGGTCTTGCCGCACCCGGACTCTCCCACGAGGCCGAGCGTCTCGTTGGGGAGGATGTCGAGATCGACGCCGTCCACCGCCTTCACCTCGCCGGAGACCTTCCGGAAGACGCCCGAGGTGATGGGAAAGGTCTTTCTCAGCCCGCGGATTCTGAGCAGGGCGTCATTCACGGGGCATACCTCCAGCATCTCACCTGGTGCCCCTGCCGGGGGATGAAGGTGGGGGGGTACTCCCTGGGGCAGATGTCCATGGCCACGTCGCAGCGGTTGTGGAAGGTGCACCCGGAGGGCAGGTCGCTGAGATTCGGGACGGTGCCCGGTATCGTGTGGAGGACCTCCCCGCGCCTGCGCGCCTCGATTGTGGGAACCGAGCGCATGAGCCCCCTGGTATAGGGGTGGAGCGGGGCCTCGAAGATGTCGTGCACATCGGTGTACTCCACCACGTTGCCCGTGTACATGACCGCCACCTCTTCGCAGGACTGGGCCACCACGCCCAGGTCGTGGGTCACGAGCATGATGGAGGTGCCCGTTTCCGCCTTGAGGTCAGCCATGAGCGAGAGGATCTGGGCCTGGGTGGTGACGTCGAGGGCCGTGGTGGGCTCGTCCGCGATCATGAGGGCGGGCCTGCAGGCGAGGGCCATGGCGATCATGACGCGCTGGCACATGCCCCCGCTGAGCTGGTGCGGGTAGTCATCTACGCGCCCGGCCGCCCCCGGGATGCCCACCGTCCGGAGCATGTGCACGGCCATGTCCCGGGCCTGCCTTTTCGTCTTCGCCAGGTGGGGCTGGTGGAGGAGAACGACCTCCTCGATCTGGGAGCCGATGGTGAACACCGGGTTGAGCGAGGTGACGGGCTCCTGGAAGATCATGGAGATCTTGTTCCCCCTGACGCCGCGGATCTCCTCATCGTTCAACCCGAGGAGGTCGACGCCCTGGAAGAGGATGCGGCCCTTCACAATCCTGCCCGGCGGCTGGGGGATGAGCCTGAGGATCGTGAGCGCAAGCACCGTCTTGCCGCACCCCGACTCGCCCACGATTCCCAGCGTATGCCCCTCTTCGAGGCGCAGGTCCACCCCGTTGAGCGCCCTGACCACGCCTTCCGGGGTGTGAAAATGGGTGTGCAGGCCGGATATGTCCAGGAGGGGCCCCGTCCCGCCCGGGGCTTGAGCGCTTTCGTTCAGGTTCATGCCTGCTCCGGTATCCTTCATCCTGTTTCCTGGCCGTGGGCCCTGCTCCTCAGAGCTGGCCCCCGAGCCTCTCCGCCAGCAGGGTCCACCGGCGCGCCCTTGCCGCGTTCGCCGTGGCGATCTCGAGGGCCTTCCTGTTCCCCACGATGGTCACCAGCGATTTTCCCCGGGTCACCGCCGTGTACAGCAGGTTTCTCTGGAGCATGATCCCGTGCTGCGTGTGCAGGACGAGCACCACCGCCGGGTACTCGTTGCCCTGGGACTTGTGAATGGAGCAGGCGTACGCGACGGCGAGCTCATCCAGGTCCGCCCCTTCATATCGTACGATCCGGTTCTCGAAGTCAACCTCCATGATCTTCTTTTCGGGGTCCGCGAACAGGACCGTGCCCATGTCGCCGTTGAACACCCGGTGCTCGTAATTGTTCCTGAGCTGCATGACCTTGTCGCCCTCGCAGAGCTTCCGGGAGCCGTGGTGGAAGGCCAGGCCGCCGGGGTTGAGGAGGGCCTGGAGCTCCGCGTTCAGGTTCTCCACGCCCAGCAGCCCCTTGTGCATGGGGGCCAGCACCTGGATCTCCCGCACCGGGTCGAAGCCGAAGCGGTTGGGTATCCTGTTGGCGACGAGCTCCTTGGCGACCTCGAGGACGTCCCGGGGGTCTTCCCGGTGGATGAAGAAAAAGTCCTGACTGCCGGCGCCCTTGTCCGTACGGGGCATGATCCCCTGGTTGATCCGGTGTGCGTTGATCACGATGAGGCTCTCGGCCGCCTGCCGGAATATGGTGCTCAGGCGGACGGTCTTCACGGCCCCGGACCTGATGACGTCCAGAAGGACGCTGCCCGGGCCCACCGGCGGCAGCTGGTCCGCATCCCCCACGAGCACGAGGGCGGTGCCCGCCCCGATCCCCCTGAGCACCCGGGAAAAAAGCAGGGTGTCCACCATGGAGGTCTCGTCGATGATGAGCATGTCCGCCCCGAGCTTCCGCTCCCCGTCGCCGAGCCCGCCCTGGTCGCCCGGATCGAGCTCGAAGAGGCGGTGGATGGTCATGGCCTCCCGGAAGGTGGCCTCGCTCATCCGCTTCGCCGCCCTGCCCGTGGGGGCGCACAGGGCGACGCTCAGCCCCCTGCGCTCGAGGATCTCGATGATGCCCCGGATGAGGGTGGTCTTCCCCGTGCCCGGACCGCCGGTGATGACCATCACCTTCTCCGTGAGCGCCCCGGTGAGGGCCTCCCGCTGCTCGGGCGCGAGCTCCATGCGGTAGGTGCCCTCGAACCATCGGACCTCCTGCTGCACGTCCGGCACCCGCACCCTGGACGGCTCGCCCAGGATGCTCTTCAGGCGCTTTTCGATGCCCGTCTCGGCTTCGAGCAGGGGCCTGAGGTAAACGAACTCCCTGCCGGAGAACTCCGCCAGGGCCACCTCGCCTTCGAGCCTGAGCCCTTCGAGCGCTTCCCGTACCACGGACGCCGGGACCTCGAGGATCGCGCCCGCCTTTCTCACCAGGGTTTCTGCCGGGCAGCAGGCGTGCCCCTCCTCCGAGATGGCGCCCAGGGCGTAGACCACCCCGGCCCTGGCCCGGCCCGGCGACTCCCGGGGCACCCCGAACCCCCGGGCGATCCGGTCGGCGGTCCTGAACCCGATGCCGAAGATGTCGAAGGTGAGCCGGTAGGGATTTTCCGCCACGACCCTGGGCGTGTCGCTGCCGTAGAACCGGTAGATCCTGTAGGCATACGCGGCCGACACCCCGTGGGACTGGAGGAAGATCATGGCGTCGGACATCTCGTGGAGCTCTTTCCACGCGCTGTGGATGGCATGCGCCCTCTTCGGGCCGATGCCCGGGATTTCCGTGAGCCGGCCGGGGGAGCGCTCGATGATCTCCACGAGGTCGGCGCCGAAGGCATCCACGAGCCTTTTCGCCATGGCGCTCCCCACGCCCCTGATGAACCCCGAGGAGAGGTACTCCTCGATCCCCTTGAGGGTCCGGGGCTTGACCGGGAGGCACGAGCTCATCCGGAGCTCCCTGCCGTAGGGCTCCTTGTCCACCCACTGTCCCCGTACCCTGACGCGGTCGCCCTCCTCGACCCCGAAGACCGTCCCCGTGGCGGTGACGAGGTTTCCCCCCGGCTCGGCCAGGATCCTCACGACCCCCCAGCCGCTGTCTTCGTCATGGAAGAGCACCCTGTCGAGAACGCCCTCGAACTCCCGGTCGTCATTCGTTTCGATCACGCTGAAGATTGACCCCCTCGCCCTGCCGGGCGCCGTTCCATCCGGGGGCGGCGAAACCCTCCCCCGCCCGCACCCGCGCTCCCTTTTCTTCATGCTGCACCCTTTTGGCATTGTCAAGGCGCGGAACATGCCAATTGCTTCCCGGCCCTTTTTTATTTATTGGTTGATACAGTTAAAGTTTGAATCGCGGAGCACCGATGTTCACCGTATGCTGCACACGGGACAGGGAGCTGACAAGAGGTTAATCCTGCGATGAAAAGGAACGGAATATGAGCCTGTTCGACACCCTCTTCGGGAAGAACAAGGGCACCAGGGAAATACGCGCCTGTGAATCTGCCCTGGAAAAGCGTCCCGACGATGCCGTGCTCTTGAAGAAACTGGGGGATCTCTACCTCAAGGCAAACAAAACCGAAGAGGCGTCGGACATCTACCTCCGGCTGGGGGACACCTACCACGTCAAGGGCTTTTACCCCAAAGCCGTTGCCCTCTACAAGCAGGCCATCAAGATCAACCCCGCCTGGGGAAGGCCCTACGAGAAGCTTGCCGATCTCTACCAGCTCCAGGGGTTCGCCCGGGAGGCGGCCACCCAGTACGTGAAGCTCGCGGACATCCTCGACAGGAACGGAGAGCACGAGGCCGCCACCATGTACATGCAGAGGGCTGCGGACCTCGATCCCGCCCACGCGAGCGTGAACAAGAAGGTCCAGTCCTTCGACGTCCGCGAAAAGGGCATGATGGACCCCATCCCCAAGACCTCCGCGCAGCCCGAGGTCAGGGAAACGGATTTCTACGATCTGAACAGCGAGCTCGACAAGGAAATCGAAGAGCTCCACATAGGCGAGACATCGACGGAACCCCTGGCGGACGACACGGGCGTCGAGAGCGTGTTCAGGGCCATCAAGGCGAACGCCGCCGCCGAAGGGAAGGAAGACCCCCTGTTCCTGTACAACATGGGCCTCGCCTACCGCGAGACCGGCCTGCTCGACGACGCCATCGAATCGTTCACCAAGGTGATCGCTCTGGGCGAAAAACTCATGGACGCATACATCATGCTCGGCATCACCTACCGGGAGCGGGGGCTGTTCAAGGAGTCCCTGGAATCCCTCAAGGACGGCGCCGGCCTCGAAGAAGCATCGACCAGCATGAAGGTGGGAATCCTCTACGAAATCGCCCAGACCTACAAGGCCATGGGCGACAATGCCAACGCCCTGGCGATATTCAGGGACATCCAGAAAGAGCAGAAGGATTTCAAGGACGTCGATGTCGAGATCGTGAGACTGGCGGGTGGAGGATAATATGGCGGTCATCAATTACTCCAAAAAGGAAATCTCGGCAAAAATCGTGTATTACGGGCCTTCTCTCTGCGGGAAGACCACGAATATCCAGTCCATATACGCCAGCATCAAACCCGACCAGAAAGGCAAGCTCGTCTCGCTTGCCACCGAGGCGGACCGCACGCTCTTCTTCGACTTTCTGCCCATCGAGATCGCGAACATCCGCGGGTTCAAGACCCGCCTGCACTTCTACACCGTCCCGGGCCAGGTGTACTACAACTCCACCCGCAGGGCGGTGCTCACCGGCGTGGACGGCCTGGTGTTCGTGGCCGACTCCCAGCGGGACAAGATGGAGGAGAACGTCGAGAGCCTCGCGAACCTCGAGGAGAACCTCAACTACTACGGCAAGAGCATGAAGACCATGCCTCTGGTCATCCAGTACAACAAGCGCGACCTCCCCGACGTCACCCCGGTGAGCGAGATGGAGCAGATCCTGAATCCCGACGCCTACCCCTATTTCGAGGCTGTGGCCACCACCGGGGAAGGGGTGCTCCAGACCCTGACCAAGGTCACCAAGATGGTGCTCAGGCACATCGAGACGGGCACCAGCGGCAGGCCCCAGCAGCCCGAAAGGCCCTCTTCAGCGCCGTCCCCGCAGAACGGCCCGGAGCAGGCCGCACCCCCCATGGAGCCGGTCCCCCGCAGGCAGGAGGCCCCTGTACAGGAAAGGCCTGCCCCCCGGCAGCCCGAGCGGGCTCAGCCTTCCCCGGCAGGCATCGCCGGCGGCCGCATCCAGATCGTGGGCACGGATAATGCAAAAATAATCTCCGTGAACGCCATAACCATACCCCTTCACCTGAAGCTGGAAGGCGATCCGAGGACCTTTACCATGGACATCGCCATCAAGCTGGACAGCCTCGTGCCGGAGGATTGAGGGCGTGAACGGACCTTCGATGCTGCAGTACCTCATGGGCATGCCGTTCTTCCGGGACCTGTCGCTGTGGCCCTTCTTCGCCGCCGCCATCGGCAACGGTTACTTTATCGTGATTGCGACCACCATTCTGACACTGGTGCTCATCGGCGTGTGCATGCTGGCCAAGTACACGCCGAACCTCGTCAACGACCTGGAAAACGGTGCCAACAGCGAACTGCCCCCGCTGGGCCTGAAGCTCTGGGTGGCCCTCATCCTGGGGTTCCCGGTGTTCTTCGACGCCGGTCCCCTGTGGTTCGTCTTCTGGTGGTTCATCGTCTTCTGGGGCTACCTCAACATCTTCGAAAAGCGCATCGTCTACGTGTTCACGGCCCTGATCTTCATGTCGAGCCCCCTTGCCCACGTGGGCGCGGGTTTCCTCACCTATGCGGACAACAACCTCAACAGGGAGATCTTCACCATCAACCACGCCATCGGGTCCGAAAGGGACGAAGCTGCCGTGGAAAGCTGGATCCAGGCGCACCCCGCCGACCCCGAACCCCTGAACACCAAGGCCCTGTGGGAAATGGAAAGAGGCGGCCACGCCGCGGCGGTGGCCCTGCTGAGGCGGAACCTCGATCTTGCCCCCAACAACGGCAGGTACTACAACCACCTGGGCGTTGCGCTGGCCTCCCTGGGCAAGAGCGACGAGTCCATCAAGGCCTTTCAGAACGCATCCACACTCGAGCCCGGGAGCATTGTGTACCTCTTCAACCTGAGCAGGATTTACCAGAGCACGTTCAACTTCTACGAGGCGGACAGATCCATCGGGCGGGCGAGCGCCCTGGACCCCGACGAGGTTCGCCATCTCCTCGACCGGGACGCAAAACGCAAGGACGGAAAAAGATACATCATAGAGCAGGTACCGCTGCGCGAGCAGATAGGGCGTCAGATGAAGCCCGGCCCCCAGCTCAAGCAGGCAGCCGACAGCCTCTGGGATCTCGCCTTCGGCCTCGTGGACCGGAGCAGGTCCGTTTACATCGGCCTGACGCTGGCCCTGCTGCTGTTCCTCCTGGGCCACATACCGGAGGAGAAGTTCACCAAGCGCTGCAACCGGTGCGGGAAATACTACTACGCGGGCTCGACATCCGCATCGGGCTACCCCATGTGCCTCCAGTGCCTCTGGATCGAGACCAAGCCCAAGAAGCAGATGAACACCGTCCTCACCAGCAAGGCCGAGGACATCAGGAGCTACCGGGTGAAGATTGCAAAACAGGCCACGAAGCTCGAGTTCGTCCTTCCGGGCATGGGTTCGTTCCACGTGAACAAGACCATGAAGGCGCTCTCGCGGCTGGCGCTCTTCAGCGCGGCCCTGGTCCTGATCCTGACGGGCGGCTCGTTCATCTCCTCGTTCATCCCGTCGGACTTCGACTACGCCATCGTCGTGAGACTCGCGGGGGCCGTTCTGGCGGGCCTTCTCTACTGGAGGATCTACAAGACTCCTCCTCTCAAATTAGGGGTGTAAGCCTATGGCACTGCTCGGAACACTGAAAGGCTTCGGCGTCACCGAGATCTTCCAGCTCATCTCGCAGCAGATGAAGACGGGCACCCTCGTGCTCACCTCTCCCGACGCCACCATCTCGCTGGGGTTCAACGACGGCGCCATCGAAGGCATCAAGTCCGACAGGTGGGAGATCGACCCGCGCGCCGACCTCCTGATCAAGGCCGGCTACATCCTCGAGAAGGATTTCCGGGCGGCGGTGGACAACGAGCGGAAAAACTCCCACAAGTGGCACGACATCCTCGTCTCCCAGGGCAAGCTCAAGCAGACCTTCCTCGAGAGGGCCTCGAACGTGGTCATCAGGACCATCCTCCTGGAGGTGTTCCAGTGGGGCGAAGGCAACTACAAGTTCGAGGACTGGGAGGTGGACGGGGACAACCTGCTTCCCTGCCATGTGCCCACGGAAGGCGTCATCCTCGACACCCTGCGGATCATCGACGAGTGGCCCCTGATCAAGGGCAAGATCCCCCCGGTGGACTACTGCCCCGTGACCATCCTGCCGCTCACGGAGGAGATCGTGGGCAAATACCGGCTGAGCGCCGTGGACATGCACATATTCGACCTCATCGACGAGAAGAGGACGGTGCAGACCATCATCCGGCAGTCCCTCGAGCCGTCGTTCGAGGCGCTGAGCTCGCTTGTGAAGCTCATCGACTGCGGCCTCGTGGAAGTCTTCCCCGAGGGCATCATCGAGACCCGGGACTCCTCGATCTCCAAGCGGGTGTTCCTGCTAAGGGTCAAGAAGGCCTCGGCCTTCGTGCTCCTGGCGATAACCGTGGCGTCCATTGCGTACATCGGCCACCCCCGGATCCTCAAGGACACATTCATCCCCGTCGAGATCTCGTCGCACGTCAGGGTTCAGCAGGAGCTTGCCCGGTACTATGCCGGGCAGGGGATATGGCTTTCAAAGCTAGATACAGATACTGGTAGCCGTTAGACCTCATCTTCACGGGCGTGAACGCCACGTCCACGTACCGCCCCAGGTTCTGCGCATCGTGGTCCATGGTGCATTTCAAGGTGTGGAAAACCCTGTTCGAATGCTTGAGGAGCAGCTTGCACTGCCCCCGGGCGTACTTCTTCGCGGACACCACCTCCATGGACGGCATCATGAATACCGGCTCCGGATTGCCTTCCCCGAAGGGTGAGAGCATCTCGAGCTCCTCCAGGAACGCCGGCGTGATGTCGAAGGGGGAAACTTTGAGGTCGATCTCCAGGTGTCCCGGGGGGCCGTCGGGCACGGCGAGGACCTTGTCCAGGTTCTGGGCGAAGGAGCGGATCCTGTGCTCGTCGATGTTCAGGCCCACCGCCATCTTGTGCCCCCCGAATTCGTTCAGGAGGCCCGAGACCTTCGTGAGGGCCGCGTGCAGGTCCACCCCGGCCACGGACCGCCCGGACCCCATGCCCACCCCGTCCGTGAGCGAGATCACGACGGCCGGGCGGGAATAGATGCCCGCAAGCCGCGAAGCGACGATCCCGATGACGCCCGCGTGCCAGCTCGTGCCCGCCGCGACGATGACGTTCTCCAGGCGGGGGGAAGCTTCCAGGAGGCTCAAGGCCTCGTCGAGCACCTGCTGCTCCTGCGCCTGCCGGTTGCGGTTGAGGTCGTTGAGCTCCCGGGCGAGCTTCTGCGCGAGGTCCCCGTCCTCGGTGATGAGGAGGTCGAAGGCCTTCCGCGCGTCGGAGAGCCTGCCCGCGGCATTGATCCTCGGGCCCAGGATGTACCCCACGTCCCGGGAAAAGAGCTCCCGGTTCAGCCCGGACACCCGCGCCAGCGCCGCCAGCCCCACCCTGCCCGAGGCGTTCAGGATGTTCATGCCCTCTTTCACCAGGATCCGGTTGACGCCCGAGAGCGACACCGCGTCCGCGATGGTGGCCATGGCCACGAGGTCGAGCTCGCCTTTGAGGTTGGGCAGGCACTCGATCCCTCGCTCCCTCAGGCGGGCCCGCAGGGCGACGATGAGGTGGAACACCACCCCCGCGCCGCAGAGGTCCTCGCCGAAAAAGGGGCAGTCGGACTGCTTGGGGTTGAGGATGCTGTGGGCTTCCGGCACCGCGGGGCCCAGCTCGTGGTGGTCGGTGATGATGACGTCCATGCCCAGGGAACGTGCGTACGCCACCTCCTCGAGGGAGGTGATGCCGCAATCCGCCGTGATGAGGAGCTGAACGCCCTTGCCCTTGAGCTCGTCGATCCCCCTCGTGTTGAGGCCGTAGCCGTCCCCCACGCGGTCGGGAATGAAGAGCTCGGGTGGCGGGCACCCGACGTTGAGCAGGAAGCGCTGGATGAGCACCGCGCTGCAGACGCCGTCCACGTCGTAGTCCGTGAAGATGCCGATCTTCTCGTTCTTCTCGATGGCCTCGACGATCCTGTCGCAGGCGAGCTGCATGTTCTTCATTCCCCCGGGGTCCCTGAGCTGGCCGAGGCTGGGGCTCAGGAAGCTGACCACTTCCCCCGGGCTCTTGAGCCCCCGGACATTCATGAGGGATTTGAAGGTGGGGGTGAATTTCAGGTCAGGCAGTACATTCTTGTCCACGCGCCCTTTGACAACCCATTCGCGGGAGGAGCACACCATACCCGGCACCTTAGCCCCGCGCTCTTCAATAGTCAAGAAGCACGGGCGGGGAAGATCAGGGCACGAGCAGATATTTCCCTATGGTTTCGGCCATCTCCGGCATGTCCCCGGGCGCGACCTCCATGGTGACCGTGGAGGCATACCCCTTTCGCCTGAGCTCCGAGAGAATCGCGGGGAAGTCGATGCTCCCCCTGCCCAGGGGGAGGTGCAGGTCGTCGTTGACGCTGGTGCCGCCATTGTTGTCGTGCACGTGGAGGTGGGCGATGCGCTCGAAGGCGTTCTCCATGAAGCCGAACGAGGCATTTCTGCTCGACAGGAGCTGGGCATGCCCGATATCGAGGGTCATCCGCAGGCAGGGAATGGCCTCGAAGGCCGGCTGGAAGCTGTCGTAGCGTTCGCTCAGGTTCTCGAGGCAGAGCACGAGGCCTTTTCCCGCCGCGTACGCCGCCATCTCGGCGAGGAGGGCTATCTTCCTGGAGACGAGGTCCCCGGGGGCCCATCGGCGGTCCATCCAGAAGTGGATGGTGGCCTTTTCCATGCCCAGCTTCACGGAGACGTCCACGAGGCCCTTGATCTTCGGGACGAACTCCCGCTTCAGCCTGTCCATGTCGAAGGGGTTGCCCTCGTTGGGGTAGTGGGCGATGTAGGAGATCCCGTGGCGCTCCCTGATCTCCAGGAGCCCGTCGAGCATTCCCTCGGCGTGCTGCGCGTCGTGCAGGGAGATCTCGGCGAAGGGCAGCCCCAGTGCCCCCACCTCGCGCGCCTGCTCGAGGGTGTGCGCCCTGCCCCCGATGATCACCGACGGTCCTGCCATGCCCCCTCCTGTCCTCTCACGTATACCAGATGCACCGGGCGCAGGCACGATATTTCAGTTCGCGCCCCGGAAGCGAAAACGGGCCTCCCGGCTACCCCCTGTGGGCGCCCATCCGGTAAAGATAAATGGGGTCGTTGAAGATGGTGTCCCTGCAGGCGAGCACGGACTCGGGCTTCCACCCGGGGAAGGGAAAGTTCGCGCTGATGACGAGTGCGCCCTTCCCGAGCTCCCCCTCGAGCTTCTCCCCGAGCCTCGGCATGATGTCCGGGAAAAGATAGCAGAAGGTGCAGTCCGCCCCCGCCAGGTCCTCCTCCCAGAAGCTCCGGTAGAAGACCCTGGACTTGAGCCTCCACAGCCCGATCTTGAACAGGCACAGCCCATAGGCGATGGGGTTCACCTCGTAGCCGGTCACCGGCCTGCCGTACCTCCTCTCGAGGGCCGTCATGAACCTCCCGTCGCCCGAGCCGAGCTCCCGGATGTCCCGGAAGGAGGAGAAGTCGATCGAATCCACGATCTTTTTCACCATGACCCTGGGGGTGGGCACGAACAGGGCACCGCCGGTCTTGTGGTGCACGGCGAAGATCACGAGGGAAAAAACGAACAGGGCGCAGAAGAGGAGCAGGAGGACGACGATGAACGATACGAGGACGAGCTCCATGCTTCCTTCAGTCCGCGAACAGGGGCTTCACGCTTCCCGGGCCGCAGATCCCGTGACGGGCCTGACCACGAGCTCCAAACCCCTGAGCTCCACCACCTCCACCCGGTCCCCGGGCACCAGGCCCTCCGGCCCCGCGGCGTTCCAGTACTCCCCGTGGCAGAAGACCTTGCCCTGCCCGGAGGGCCCCCAGACGAAGACCTCCGCGTGCTCCCCCACGAGGCCCTGGGCGCCGGTGAGGGCCTTCCTGCGGTGCACCCTGACCACCAGGGCCACGGTGGCCGCGAAAAAGGCCGCGAAGAGCAGGGTGACGGGCACGATGACCACCAGGGAGACCTGGGCGTAGATCTCCTCGTCCCGGAACAGGATGAGGGACCCGAGCACCATGGAGATGAGCCCCCCCACGGTGAGGAGCCCGAAGCTCGGCACCTTGATCTCGGCGATGAACATGATCACGGCCAGGAGAATGAGCGCAAACCCCGCATAGTTCACCGGCAGGGTCTGGAAGGCGAAGAACGCGAGGATGAGCGAGATCGCGCCGATGACCCCGGGAAGGATGGCCCCCGGGCTCGAGAGCTCGAAAAAGATCCCTGCCATCCCGATGAGCATGAGGATGTAGGCGATGTTCGGGTTCGACAGGGCCGACAGCAGCCGGTACTGGAATCCCATCTCCTCCACGACGAGGGTGACGCCCCTGGTGTCGAGGGTGATGGTGGTTGCTCCCTTTTTCACGGTGCGGCCGTCGAGCTGCCTGAGCAGGTCGTTCGTGTCCGAGGCCACGAGGTCGATCACCTTGAGCTGCAGGGCCTCGTGGGCGGGGGTCGAGATGCTCTTGAGCACGGCGTCCTGGGCCCATGCCTCGTTTCTCCCGCGCTCCCGCGCGATGCTGCGTACGTAGGCCACCGCGTCGTTGGTGACCTTTTCGGTCATGGTTTTGCTCTCGCCCTTGCCCTCTTCCCCCCCTTCCCCGCCTATGCCCACCGGGTGGGCCGCGCCGATGTTCGTGCCCGGGGCCATGGCGGCGATGTCCGAGGCCAGGGTGATGATGGCGCCCGCCGAGGCCGCCCGTGCCCCGGGGGGAAACACGTAGACGATCACCGGGATGGGCGAGTTCATCTCCTTCTGCACGATGTCGCGCATGGCCGTGTCGAGGCCGCCCGGCGTGTCCAGGCGGATGATGACGGCAACCTTGCCCGAGGATACCGCCCCGTCGATCTTTTCTTTGATGAACGAGGCCACGGGCGGGGTTATGGCGTCCTTGATATCCAGAACCGTCATCTGCGCGGCCTGCAGAACCGCCGGCAGCAGGAAAACCACCCAGGCCAGAGCCGCGAGAGAAGCTATCCGGGCAGGGGAATGTCGAGCTCCTGCATCACTGTTTTTATGTCTTCCCATACGTCCCTCTTTCTGGCTGGATTGTGGAGCAGGTAGCTGGGGTGGTAGGTGGGCATCACCTTGACCCCCCGGTACTCTCCAAATCTCCCCCGGAGCCGACTGATGGGTGTTTCCGTGGCGAGCAGGGTCTGGGCGGCGATCCTGCCCAGTGCGACGATGACCTTGGGGCCGATCACCCCGATCTGCTCGTCGAGGAAGCCCGAGCACCCCCCGATTTCTTCCGGGAGCGGATCCCTGTTCCCCGGGGGCCTGCACTTGACGATGTTCGCTATGTACACGTCGCTGCGCCTCAGGCCCATGCCCTTCTCGATGATGTCCGTCAGGAGGCGGCCGGCAGGCCCCACGAAGGGCCTCCCCGTCTCATCCTCCACCGCCCCCGGGGCCTCCCCGATGAACATGACCGACGCATCGGGACTGCCCTCCCCGAACACGACGTGCCTGACCGTCCTGCAGAGGGGGCAGCGCTGACAGCCCTCCAGGCGCTTCCGGACGGCATCGAGCGCGCCGGTCTTCGAGCTTTCCCCCGGCATGGCCCGATCCTCGGGAAGCAGGAGAAACCCGCCCGTGAACCGGGCTTCCTCGCGAAGGGCCTGGACGATCAGGTCCTTCACACCCTTTCCCTTATATAATCGAGTATTTTATGGGCGAGCGCTTCTTTTTCAAGGTGCTCGAAGGTGTCGAGCACACCGGGGCCGACCAGGATCAGACCGCTGTTCGTGTCCGAGGCAAAGCCGCTGCCCGCCTCCCCCACCCGGTTGGCCACGATCATGTCCAGGCCCTTGGAGACGAGCTTCTGTCGGGCCGAGTCCGAGAGGTTCTCGGTCTCGGCGGCGAACCCCACGAAGAAGGCGTCCCTCTTCAGGGGCTTGATGGTGGAAAGGATGTCCGCTGTCGACTTGAGCTCCACCGCGGTAAGCCTGTCCTTTTTCTTGATCTTGGAGGAGCGGTAGCTGGCGGGGGTGTAGTCCGCCACGGCGGCGGCCATGATGAGCACGTCCGTGCCCTTGAGCCCTTCGGTGACCGCGTCCAGCATGGCCTCGGCGGAGCGCACCATGACCACCTCCGCCCAGGGTGCGTATTCCGTGGCGACGGGCCCGGAGACGACCTTCACGTTCGCCCCCCTGACGCAGGCGGCCTCCACGAGGGCCGCGCCCATCTTGCCCGACGAGCGGTTGGTGATGAAGCGCACCGGGTCGATGTCCTCGGCCGTGGGCCCGCAGGTGATGACCATGGAGATGCCGGCGAGGTCCTTCTGGTAAAGATGCCGCTTGGCCTCGGCCACGATCCGCGGGGGCTCGGGCAGGCGGCCGGCCCCCTCCCAGCCGCAGGCGAGCTCGCCCGAGGCGGGTTCGAGGAAGTGCACCCCGCGTTCCTTGAGGACCTCGATGTTCTTCCGGGTGGCCGGGTGGTTGTACATGTTCACGTTCATGGAGGGGCACACGAGGATGGGGGCTTTGGTGGCGAGCGCCACGCAGGAAAGGAGGTCGTCGGCCAGGCCCAGCGCCATCTTTGCCATGAAGTCAGCCGTGGCCGGTGCGATGAGAAGGAGGTCGGCCCGGTCGGCCAGGGCGATGTGCTCCACCTCGTGGGCGTCCGGGGAGAGCCCGGAAAAGAGCTCCGTGCAGACCGCACGCCCGGAGACGGTCTGGAGGGTCAGCGGGGTCACGAAGTGGGTGGCCGCCTCGGTCATGACCGTGTGCACGTCGACACCCAGGGCCTTGAGCCCCCGCACGACCATGGGGGCCTTGTACGCCGCGATGCCCCCGGTTATGCCGTATACGACCGTCCTTCCCGCTAGATCCTCTCCTGTGGCACCACCCATATCTCCACCCACGTCGCCAGCGGATTCTCGGTGATGAGGATCGTCGAGAAGCGCTCGCTCTTCTTGAAAAAGAGTTTTATGGAGCCCTGGTACTTGTACTGGTTCAGCATGGCCCAGCCGTCGGTGTTCATGGAGGTGATGAAGAACTGGGCGAGCGAGTCCGCGTACACCCTGCCCTTGACCACCAGCCTGCCGTGGCTGTTGTTGATGAGGTAGCTTTCCTTGGCGTCCTTCTCCAGGTCGCCCGGGATCAGGACATCGGAAAAATCGAGGTAGCGGGACTGAGGCTGGGCCTGCTTGCTCTCCTGGCCCCCGTTCATCTTTTCCTGCAGGCTTGCGCATCCCGTCAACACAAGGGCGCCCATCATGAGCACCACGACCACACCCGCGTACCGCTTCTTCATCGTCGCCCCCTTAGAGGAAAGGATTGTACCTGCGTTCCGTGCCGATGGTGGTTGCAGGCCCGTGACCTGTGAAAACCTTAACATCATCCCCCAGCGGAATCAATTTGGACTTTATGGACTGGATGAGGGTGTTGTAGTCGCCCCCGGGGAGATCGGTCCTGCCGATGGACCCGGCGAAGAGGGAGTCGCCGGCAAAGCAGACCTTGCCGTCCGAGGTCACCAGCGAGATGCCGCCGGGCGAGTGGCCCGGCGTCTCGAGGACCTTCAGGCTCATGCCCCCCACGGCGATCTCGTCGCCTTCCTTCAGGAGCCGGTCGGGCTCAGGCGGATCGTCGATGGTGACGCCGAAGAGCCTGGCCATCCGGGATGCGCTCTTGAGCACCGGGAGCTCCCCGGGGTGGAGCATGACGCTCACGCCCAGGGCGTCCTTGACGTCCCTGAGGGCGCCGATGTGATCCACGTGGGCATGGGTGTTCACCACCGCGGTGACCGTCACCCCCATCTTCTCCACTTCCCGGAGGATCTTTTCCGCCTCCCCGCCCGGGTCGATGACGACCGCCTCTTTGGTCGAATCGTCGCCGACGATATAGCAGTTTGTCATGAACTCGGTAACCACCACGGTGTTCAGCAGCATACGCACCCCTTCGCAGTGAGGACTCTTCGGCAAGCTTCAACGCAGCCCGGAATGTCGGCCTCACGATAATATACCGGGGCTGCCAGGTCAACACTCATAACTTGCCTCGTTTTTTTCGGGAGAAGCCCCCGGATCGGGACATATCGCACCCCCGGGGATAAAGTTTCTCCCTCCGTTTTCCGATCATCTGATGTGAGATGGCACATATACTCATAGTTGAAGACGACATCAATCTCGGCCAGATCCTGTTCCAGGAGCTCAAAAAGCACGACCACGACCTGGAGCTCGTGGAGAACGCCGAGTCAGCCCTCGCCCGCGTCGGCAAGTACATCTACGACCTCATGATCACCGACCTCAAGCTGCCGGGCATGGACGGCATCGAGCTGCTCAAGCGGGTGAAGGCCTCGAGCCAGACCACCATGGTCATCGTCATGACGGGCTACGCGTCCGTGGACACCGCGGTGGTGGCCATGAAGAACGGCGCCCACGATTTCATCCAGAAGCCCTTCGGCCTCCAGGAGATCGTCCAGAAGATCGACGACGCCCTGTCCCTGAAGCGCATGAAGAACGAGATCGACTACCTCCGGCACGCCCAGGAGGACATCATCTACCGGACCTCGGACATCATCGGGGAGAGCTTCCATCTCAAGCGGGTGCTCAAGGTCGCGGAAAAGGTCGCCAAGGCGGACTCCACGGTCCTCATCACCGGGGAGACCGGCGTGGGCAAAGGCCTCATCGCCGGCGCCATCCACCACAACTCCAACCGGGGCAGCAGCAACTTCGTCCAGGTCAACTGCGCCGCGCTCCCCCAGAACATCCTCGAAAGCGAGCTCTTCGGCCACGAGAAGGGCTCGTTCACCGGCGCGGTGAAGACGAGGACGGGCAGGTTCGAGCAGGCCAACATGGGAACCATTTTCCTGGACGAGATCGGCGACATGGAGATGGCCCTGCAGGCGAAGATCCTGCGGGTGCTCGAGGAGCGCGAGTTCGAGCGCCTGGGCGGCGAGAAGACCATCAAGGTGGACGTGCGCGTCATCGCTGCCACGAACCAGGACCTCCACGGCCTGGTCCAGAAGGGCAGGTTCCGGGAGGACCTCTACTACCGCATCAACGTGGTGAACATCGACATCCCCCCCATACGCCAGCGCAAGGAGGACATCGAGCCCCTCCTCCTGTACTTCATGAGAAAATACTCCAAAGAGTTCAAGAAATCCCCCATGGACATCGAGCCCGAGGCCCTGGACGCCCTCGTCCGCCACGACTGGCCCGGCAACGTCCGGGAGATCCGCAACTGCATCGAGCGGGCGGTCCTCCTTTCCGACGGCAACGTCATCCGCGCCCACGACATCTCCATCGGCGGCAACCACAAGCCCGAGGGCGCCGAAAGCGACAGGGAGCTCGGCATCCATCTTTCCTCGCTGGCGGTGAATGAAAAGGAAAGCATCCTCGACGCCCTGAGAAAGAACGACTGGATCCAGAAGGACGCCGCGGACACGCTCGGGATCAGCAAGAGGGTGATACACTACAAGATCAAGAAGTACGGGATCACCCACCCCCGGTGGCTCAAAAACCGATGAGGTCCACGAACAGGGAGGTGATCTCGGGGTCGAGCGACTTCCCTGACATGGAAAACAACTCCCGCAACGCCTGCTCCTGATCGAACTGGAACCGGTACAGCCTCGGCGTCGTGATGGCGTTGTAGGTGTCCACCACCCGCAACGCCCGCGCCCCCAGGGGGATGTCCCCGCCCTTGAGGCCCCGCGGGTACCCGGTGCCGTCCATGTTCTCGTGGTGGTACATGAGGATGTCGTCTTCGAGGTCGAGCACCGTGGCGTCCTTGAGCATCTTGGAGCCGATAAAGGTATGGGCGTTGATCTTGTTCTTGTCGAAGGGGTTTATCTCCCCCTTGGTGAAGATGGACGTGGGTATGCCCAGGTAGCCGATGTTCGCGGCCAGAGCGGAATTCGCCCAGATGGAGGCCTGGGTCTCGCCCTTGCCCATCTCCTTGGCAAGGGTGAACATCTGGTCCGCCACCCTGATGGAGTACCCCATGGGGTAGCCCGCCCTGAGGTCGCTCAGGATCGACGCCGTGGTGAGGGTGCCGAGGTACCAGTTGCGGGTGTCGGGGTCGAGCCCGAGGGCCACGGCCCAGGCGGGGGTGATGTAGGTGACGAGCCACTCGTAGATGTCGGCGGGCAGTCCCTCGTGAACGAGATACCCCAGGTCGCTGCCCTGCCAGCTCACCGGGGAGCCCGGCTGCTCGCACCTGATGGAGAGGTCGTCCGCCTGGCACTGGATCCGGAGGAGGTCCAGAAGATCGTTGAGCACCCCGATGTGGGGCCCGGAATTGAGGATCTTCTTCATCCTCAGCTCCAGGGAGAGGTTGGTGGGCTTCAGGACCCCCGTCTGGGAGAAGCGCGCCATGTGAATGCCCTTCTTCTTCGCATGGGACAGGGCCTGGTGCGCAACGCTCATGAGGCCCTTGGCGTCCTGGGCCTCGTCGGGCAGGGTGGCGATGCCCATGGTCATGTTGTTCGCGAGGTCGGCCCCGAGGTTGAGGGTGGCGTTGTGCAGGGCGGTGATGGCGTCCTGGGAAGAGCACCCCGGCAGGATCACGAAAAAGCTCAGCTCCTCGTACCTGAGGACCTTGTCATAGCGCCTCAGCCCGTCCTGGATCCTCTTTGCCATGGTCCTCAGGGCCCTGACGCCCTCGGGCAGGTGGTGGTAGAGCCCGAACCTGTCCCGGTCCTCGATCTCGAGGATGGCGACGCTCAAGGGGAAGGACAGCCGCTTCGAAAGCTCCTCGTACTGGAGCAGGATGTCGAGGATCACGTGCCGCTGGGGGATGTCCATGCGGATGTCGAGGGCCTCGTCGTAGTCGGGGTCGTTGCCAATGACCTGCTGGATGATGTTCTCGGAGCACAGGAGCAGGTGCTTGATGAGGATGATGTCGTTGAGCTCGAAGCCCGGGCCGGATTTCCGGTAGAGCTCGAGGCACCCGATGACCTTGGTGTCCTTGTAGATGGGCAGGGCGATCACGGAAGAGCAGGAAAACGGGATCTCATTGCCGTCGAGATCGGCCTTGTCCACATCGGTGATGAGCAGGGGTTTGGCCGTCTCCCTCACCGAGGAGGTGAAGGTGTTGCCCTGGTCGATCCGCTCGGGGACCTGCCCCTGCAGCCCCCGGCAGAACCACGCGTCCTGGGGGGCCCAGACGTAGACAAGGGCCATGTCGAAGGGGGTGATGTGCTCCACGAAATTGAGGAAAAGCTCCGAGAGCTTCTCCACGCGCACGTCCACCTCCGAGAGGAGGGCGACCTGGAAAAGCATGGGGACGACCGGGGCGTTGCGCTTTACGAACTCCGGGGTGAGCTCAAGCGTCTGATCAACAACGAAAGCGGTCAATCTCTCAGTGCCCATTGCGCGTAGCGGTCCCTCCACCTTTTTTTCCGCCAGATGATTTCAGGTCAAGCTGGGACAATTCATTGCATGCCATTCCAGTAGTCTTCGAACTCTCTGCAGGCCCTTTTCAGATCCGACAGCCTCCTGACGCCGAGCCTTTCGAGCTGTTCGAGTATCTCCCTCCGCGTGAGTTTCATCCGCACCCTCTGCCATGAAAAACATCAAATAAATTTGCAAACATGGTGCCATAGAGGGGAGCCTGTAAAATGAGATACCATTACAAACAGTTATAAAATTACTGCTCCCTGCTTCTCGAGAGAACCATTCCGTGCATGGGAACTTTTCTTTCTCTTTTATAAGAAAGAAATTACCTACCGTTTCGGCCTTGTCCCGGCAGTCATGTCACGGCCAGGTGAAGCGACTGCAATGCACAAGAATATTTACCCTTTTCAATGCAGCCTGGGCCGCATTCCCATGACCCACAACAGGCCGAAATAAAGGCCTCCTCCCGCTGTGACCGCGGCGAAGAGGGCGGCAACGCTCATGGGGGAAAGGCCGCCCTCCCAGAACCGCAGGGAGAGAAAAAGAAGGAGGACCAGCCCCATGCCGGCGGAGGCACCCGCCATTTTCAGGACCTTCGACCGGATCTCCCGGGGGAGCCTGACTCCCTGCCTGACGATGTACCGGTACATGATGACCATCTGCACCGCAATGGAAAGAGAGCTCGCCAGCGCGATTCCGCCGTGCCCCAGGAAAGGCATGAGGGCCACGCTGAGGATGGCGTTGACCGCGAGGCTCACCCAGGCGGTCTTCACCACCACCCCGGGGAGCTGCATGGCGTAGAGGGTCTGGGTCAGGATCCTCGCCCCGCCCACCGCCGCCAGCCCCACCGAGTACATCTGGAGGGCAAAGGCCGAAGCCTGGGCGTCCGCGAGCGAAAAGGCCCCCCTGACGAACAGGATCGCGAAGATGGGCTCCGAGAGCAGGTACATGCCCACCGTCGCCGGGATGCAGAAGACGAGCACCGCGGTGAGAGACTCCCCGGTGAGGGACGAGACCGTCTTGTGGTCCGACCGGGCGAAGGCGGTGGCGATCTCCGGGAGCATCACGTTGCTCACGGAAAAGGCGAACAGCCCCAGGGGAAGCTCGAATATCCGGGCAGAGTAGTAGAGATAGGAGACGCTTCCCGGGGAAAGCAGCGAAGCGAGAAGGGTCCCGATGAACACGTTGAGCTGGTAGACCGATGCCCCCACGGCGGCCACGCCCATGAGCTTCAGAACCTGCCTGAGCCTGGGGTGGTAGAAATTCCCGGAGAATCCCAGGGGGACCTTCATGGTCTTTATGGGGATGAGCTGGAGCGCGATCTGGGCGATGCCGCCCAGGATCACCCCCCAGGCGAAGGCGTCTTCCGGCCTGCTGAAAAACGGGTACGCCACGTATCCCGCGACGGGCACGCCGATCATGAACACGTTCAGGAGCACGGGCGCTCCGGCCGGCGCGGTGAAGTGCCCCAGGGAGTTGAGCAGGCCCATGAGCAGAGAAGCGATGCCGATGAGCAGGATGAAGGGGAACATGATGCGCGTGAGCTTTACGGTGACCCCGAAGGCTGCGCTGTCGTCGAGGAACCCCGGGGCCATGGCCCCCACTATGACGGGGGCGATGACCTCCCCCAGGATCACCACCGCGGTGAGGGCGTAGAACATGAAGGTGAGCATGTCCCGGGTGAGCCCGAAGGCCCTGTCGAGCCCGTCCTTTTCCCTCACCTCGGTGAACACGGGGATGAAGGCGACGCTCACCGTCCCTTCCGCCATGAACCGGCGCAGGAGGTTGGGTATGCGGAAGGCCACGATAAAGGCGTCGGTGAGGATGCCGGCCCCCAGGATCCAGGCCATGACCATGTCCCGGACGAAGCCCAGGATGCGGCTCATCCCGGTGAGCACCCCCACCGTCGCGATGTTCTTAAACGAGCTCTTCTTCATGGGGGCGTCGCGGGAAGCTTCCTTTCATCAGGGCTCTTTTTCCTGGGTGCTCTTCACCTCGACGTGCAGGTAGATCTTTTTCTGCTGAAGATAGGGTATGTCCGTTTCCAGGATCACGTTCTCGCTGAAAAATCCGGGGGCAGTCCCGGTGGAGAAGTTGATCGCGAGCTTCCGGCCCTCTCCCGGCCTGAGCGCAAAAGGCTCGCCCGGGGACACGGAAACCGCGTTGGGCGATTTCGACGCCGGGATCGCGACTATTTTCTTTACCCTGAAGGGCTTCTTTCCCGAGTTCTCCACGAGGATCTCCCTGGTTTCGGTCTGGAGCTGGGCCATCCGCCCGAAGTTTATGACCCGGGGAGAAACCCTCATGGCCTCGAACACCCGCGCACGCAGGTTCAGGGTGATCAGGGGCGCCGACGGGTCGTTGGTCTCGACCTTTATTTCTTTCGATATCTCTGAGGTGTGCGCCTGGGTGGACATCTTCACCAGGATCCTTCCCGTTTCTCCGGGAGCCACGGTCTGCCCGCCCGGGGCAGTGATCTCGACCCCTCAACAGGGCCTCACTTTAAAGGTGAGCGGCTCGTTGCCCGCGTTCTTCAGGAGAAACTCCGTGGAGAGGTCCTTTCCCTGGGGGATCTGCCCCGCGTCGTGGGTCAGGCTCTTGAACACGGCCCGGGGGGCGCAGAGGGCCGTCCCGGCGAACCAGAAGAGCAGCAGCACCGCGATGCCCACCGGCAGGAGCGCTTTTTTCATGGTCACCTCCCTTAGGCTGTGAGCTACCACAATTCACACCCCGTTTCCACCCGTAATTGGACATGCTCACCCTTCCTTGTGTTGACTTTTCCGTGCCCGCAGAATAGATCTCTGTGTATGCGTGGCAAACTGGAACAGCCAAGAGGCCTCATAGAGCTCATCTCCGTGGAAGTGGAGCGGATCGACGGCGAATACGGGGAGTTCTGGATCTCCTATGAATACAGCTGCCCGGCCGGGCAGTACAAGTCCGCCATGGTCCTGCCCATCAGCAACTCCCGGGACATGACGAACCATTTCTTCAAGGAGCTCATGAACGAGGCGCGGCACCTCTCCGAGATGGAGAACAACGAAGTCTGCGCCGTGGGCTTCGGCGTCGCCAACAAGATCAACTCCATGCTGCCCATCAAGAACCTCTGCCAGCGGGTCATCGAGGTGCTCCAGTCAAACGGGTCGCTCAACGAGAACCGGGAGTACATCGACCTGTGCACCTCGGGGTTCCACTTCAAGGACCAGGGGTCGAATCTTTCTTCCATGGGCTTCGACGAGCGCTTCAAGACCTTCATGAACCGGGCCCGCACCAAGATGGAGCAGGGGTACTACACCATCGCCGCCGACGACCTGGAGAAGGCCAACATCCTGTGCTCCACCTCGCCGCTCATCAACAAGCTCATCGGCATCTGCCACCGGGAGCTCGGGCACCTGGACCTGGCGCTGGAGATGTTCACCACGGCCATGGAGCTCGGGGACAAGGAAAAGGACACCTACCTCTACGTCTCCGAAATCAACTTTTTCCTGAACAACATGCCCGAGGCCGAGCGGATTCTCCTGGCCATGCTCGACGAGCATCCGGAAGACGTCCGGGGCCTGGTGGAGCTGGCCAACATCAAGTACCAGATGGACCGGGAGTACATCGACATCCTGGACAAGGCCTACCTCCTCGATGCCGAGGCCACCCGCAAAAACATCCTCCAGACCTTCGTGTTCAAGAAGGTGGGGTACTCGAGGCACAAGAAGGCCACCATCGAACGGGCCTCGCTCATCCTCCAGATCCCGGAACAGACCATCAGGCTGCTGGCCTCGAGCAACCGCGTGCCTGCCCGGACGTGCTCGGACAGCGACGACATCATCCTCGACGAGCACGAGCTCAGGTCATGGGCCGCCGTGTACAGGAGATACGACCTGCTTGAAGATGAAATCCAGCGAGTTTCTTCCACCGCCCAGCAGAACAAGAATCAGGGCATGGCTGTACTGCCCTGAGGACTCTTTCCGGGGCCTCAGGAAAACCGTACTGTTCTGCCATGGGATCCCCGGGGGTGTCCCCGACCCGAAGGACAGGGGGTACCTCGACATGGTGGAGGAGCTGGGCAGGGAAGGCTGGAGCTCGGTGGTCTTCAACTTCCGCGGCTGCGGCCTCTCGGGGGGCGACATCGACATGCGGGGATGGCACGACGATCTCGCGGAGGTGGCCGGGAAGGTCCACGATCTGCCGGGAGTCGACCCCGGCGACATCCACTGCGTGGCCTTCTCCGCAGGCGGAGCCGTCGCGGCCCGGTTCGCCTCCCGGGAAAAGCTCTTCAAAAGCCTCCTGCTCATGGCCACCCCGGACGACTTCGGGGACATCCTCCCGGCCGACCCCGCCCTCCTGCGCGACCATTTCAGGGGCATCGGGGTCATCAGGGACGAAAACTTCCCCCCCGACCTCGCTGCCTGGCACCGGGGCTTTCTCGACCTGAAGGCCTCGAGATTCCTCCCCTTCGTCTCGCCGGTGCCCGTGGGCATCGTGCACGGCGACCGGGACGAGACCGTCCCCTTTGCCCATGCGCACAGGCTCTATGCGGCGGCCTGCATGCCCAAGAAGATCACGATTCTTCAGGGGGCGACCCACCAGCTGAGGAAAGACCCCCGGGCCATCGGCATCATCAGGGACTGGCTCAGAAAAGAAGCGTCATGGTGAGGGAGAAAGGCATGGACGAGAAAACCCCCCTCACCAACCGCTACTATCCCCTCTTCATCGACCTGGCCGGCAGGACCGTGGTGGTGGTGGGCGGCGGCACCGTGGCGCAGCGCAAGGTGGAGGCCCTGCGCAGGACCGGGGCCCGCGTCAGGGTCGTTTCCCCCGAGGTCGTCCCGGAGATCGCCGCAGACGAGGGCGTCGAGATCGTCCGGAGGGGCTATGCGCCCGGGGATCTCTCAGGCGCATGCCTGGTCATCGCGGCCACCGGCGACCAGGAAACCAATGCCGCCGTGAGCAGGGACGCCGGGCTGGGCAACATCTTCTGCAACGTCGTGGACAAGCCCGAGCTCTGCTCCTTCATCGTGCCCTCGGTGGTGGAGAAGGGCCCCATCACGGTGGCCATCTCCACGGGGGGCATCTCTCCCACGCTCTCGAAAAGGCTCCGGGTGGAGATCGGCAGGGTCATCGGCGACGAGTACGCCACCCTCGCGCTCATCATGGGCAGGATCCGGTCCCTCGTGATCGCGGGGGAAGGCGGCTTCGAGAGCCACAAGAGGATCTTCGAGATCCTCATCAACTCCGAGCTCATCGACGCCGTCAGGGCCAACGACCGCGCCCAGGCCGAGGAGATCCTCTACCAGGCTTTGGGCGAGCGCGTCGATCTGAAAGAGGTCATGCCATGACCATACACGCCGTGCTCCTGCTCTACCTCCTTTCGGGCACCGGGTTCATCGCGTACCTCTTCTGGAGGAGGCCCGCCGTCATCGGCGCGGGCCGGGTCCTCTTCGCCCTGAGCGTGGCGGCGCACCTGGTCTTCATCGCCTCGATGGCCGCGGACACGGGCAGGCTCCCGGTGCTTTCCCCCGCCCAGGGGGCGAACATGACCGTCTTTCTCGCGTCGCTCATGTTCGTCTTCTTCGCCTTTCGGCCCTCCACCGCGGTGCTGGGTGCGTTCTTCCTGCCCGTGGCCGGGTTCGTCCTGGGGCTCATCGCCCCTTCGCTGGCCCAGCCGGGCGCGACGCCGCCGATTCTCCTGCGCATCTGGTACCCCCTGCACACGCTCAGCGTGATCGGCGGGGAGGCGCTGTTCGCCGTGGCCTTCGTCGTGTCCGGGGTGTATCTCATCCACGACTCCGGCATCCGGAAGGGCGCCATCCATTCCGCCGCCATGAGCCTGCCTCCCCTGCGGGTGCTCGACCGGATCCTCGCGGTGACCTTGAGCCTGGGCTTCGTGGCCATAACGGCCGGGATGATCTTTGGCGCCCTGTGGGCCTCCAGCATGGGGGTGAGCTTCTCCCACCTCGCGGCCAAGGCGGCGGCGGGGGCGCTCACGTGGCTCGTGTTCGCCTTCAGCATCCACCAGCGGTTCGCCATCAGGTGGGAGGGGAGGAGGACGGCCCTCATCACCATCATCGGGTTCACCCTCATGGTCCTCCTGTTCATCGTCCTCAACCTGGCGTACCCCAACGCCCACGGGCTCGGGCTCATGACATGAACCGCATAGGCTGCATCACCATCAGCTACAAGACCGCCCCGGTGGAGATCCGGGAGAAAGCCATGGTGTCCCCCGGGGATTTCCAGGACCTCATGTCCCGGGAAACGGAGCTTTTCGCGCTCAACACCTGCAACAGGACCGAGGTGTACTGGGTGGGAATGGACGAGGGGGCCGTCCTGGCCCGCCTGGCGGAGCGCTCCGGGATGAGCGTGGAGGAGCTCGGGAAGGTGAGCCGGGTGCACCGGGGAAGGGACGCGCTGAACCACCTCTTCCAGGTGGCTTCGGGCCTCGACTCCCTGGTCATCGGCGAGGCCCAGATCCTGGGCCAGGTCAAGGAGGCCTACCGGACGGCGCTGGGGGACAAGACCACCTCGACCTTCCTGGACAAGGCGCTCCACCGGTCCTTCCGAACGGCGAAGCGGGTGCGCACCGAGACCGACATCGGCAGGTACCCGGTGTCCGTGGCCTCCGAGGCCGTGGAGCTCGCCTGCCGCATCTTCGGGGACATCGCCCGGTCGAAGGTTTTGGTCGTCGGGGCCGGGGACATGGCGAACATCGCGGCCGCGCGCCTGAAGGACCGGGGCGCCGGCAGCCTGGTCATCGTGAACCGCACCCACTCGGCGGCCTGCACTCTCGCCGGGGAGCTGGGGGGTGTCCCCAGGCCCTTCGAGGCGCTCAGGGAAGAGCTGGTTTCCTGCGACATCGTCGTGGCCTCCACGGGCTCGCCCGTGCCCATCATCGCGAAAAGCCTCATGGACGAGGTCATGAAGGCCCGGCGCAATCGCCCGCTCATCATCATCGACATCGCCGTGCCCCGGGATGTGGACCCGGCCGTTTCGAAATGCTATAATTGCTATCTTTACGACATCGACGCGCTCAAGAGCATCGTGGACAGGCACCTCACGGACCGTCAGGGGCAGGCGGAAAAGGCTCATGCCATCATCGCCCAGGAGGTGGACCTCTTCGAGAAGTGGGTCCACTCCCTCAACGCCCAGGCGACGATCCGGGACCTGTTCAGCCTGCTCGACTCCTACGTACAGGACGAGGTGAAGCAGGGCGGGCTGGACGGCGACGAGGCGGCACGGCTGGAGCAGGGCATGAGGACGTCGCTCCGGCGGCTCATCCACCGGGTGGTGAGCTTTCTCAAGGAGCACCCGTCTCTGGCGAATATCGAGCACACGCGGAGGATTTTCCAACTCGATGGAAACTATCAGGATAGGCACAAGGGGTAGCAAACTGGCCCTGCTCCAGTCGGCCATGGTCCGGGAGGCGCTCCACGCCATCGAGCCCGGGCTGGCCTCCGAGGTGTGCGTGATGAAGACCACCGGGGACATCCTCTCCGACGCCCCCCTCGACGCCATCGGCGGCAAGGGGGTCTTCGTCAGGGAGATCGAGCGCGCCCTGCTCGCCGGCGAGATCGACTGCGCGGTCCACAGCCTCAAGGACATGCAGGCCGTTTTGCCCGACGGCCTGGTCATCGGCGCCTGCCTCGTGCGGGAAGACCCCCGGGACATGCTCTTCACCCGGGAGAACCACTCCCTGGACACCCTGCCCGCGGGCTTCAGGATCGGCACGTCGAGCATGCGCAGGCGCTGCCAGCTGAAGGCCCTCAGGCCCGACGTTCAAATCGTCGAGATCCGCGGCAACGTGCCCACCCGCCTGGGCAAGGTGGGCCCGGTGGTGGACGGGGTGGTCCTCGCCGCCGCGGGCGTGAGGAGGCTCGGCCTCCGGGAGGGGGTCGCCCTCGACCCCCGGCAGGTGGTGCCGTCCCCCGGCCAGGGGATCATCGCCGTGGAGTGCCGCGGGTCCGACTCCCGGCTCACGGGCCTGCTGGGCAGGATCGACCACGCCGCCACGAGGGTCTGCGCCGAGACGGAGCGGGCGTTCCTCGCCGCGCTCGGGCAGGACTGCAACCTGCCCGCCGGCGCCTACGCCACGTTCGCGGGCGGGATCATCTCCCTGTCCGGCATGCTCGGCTCCCCGGACGAGGCGTGCATCGAAAGGATGCTCCTCGAGGGGACCGACCCGTCCATCGGCCGCCATCTGGCCCTGGCCCTGAAGGAGAAGGTGGGAACGGAGGGGCTTTCATGAAGGTCTACCTCATCGGCGCAGGCCCCGGGGACCCCGGGCTGATCACCCTCAAGGCCGTCCGCACCATCCCCGCCTGCGATGCCGTGGTGTACGACGACCTCATCCCCCGGGAGATCCTCGGCCTCGCACGGGCCGGGGCCCGGAAGATCTACGTGGGCAAGAGGGCGGGCCGGAAGTACATGAAGCAGCCCGAGATCAACGAGCTCCTCCTGGGCCTGGCCCGGGAAGGCCTGACGGTGGCGCGCCTCAAGGGCGGCGACCCGTGCATCTTCGGCCGGGGAGGCGAGGAGGCCCTGTTCCTGAAGGAGCACGGCGTTTCCGTGGAGATCATCCCGGGCATCACCTCGGCCATCGCCGGCCCCGTCTCCGCGGGGATCCCCCCCACCCACCGGGGCATGGCCGCCTCGGTGCGGTTCGTCACCGCCCACGAGGACCCCGGCAAGGGCTCGGGCTTCCTCGACTGGGGTCTGCTCGCCCGGGACACGGGCACCCTCGTGTTCCTCATGGGCGCCTCCCGCATCGGGAGCATCGCGGAAAAGCTCATGGGGGAAGGGATGCGGGGCGACATGCCCTGCGCGCTCGTGCAGGACGCGACCCTGCCCACCCAGCGCCAGGTGATCACCACCCTCGAGCGCATGGGCGAGGAGGGGGAGGCGCACGGCATCGGATCCCCCTGCATCGTGGTGGTGGGGGAGGTCGCCTCCCTGAGCACGGCGCTCTTCAGCCAAAAAGACCAGCCGCTGAAAGGCAGGACCGTGCTTCTCACGAGGCCCGCCCACCTGGCGTCCGAGAGCGCGTCGCTCTTCGCCCGGGCAGGCGCGACGGTGTCCCTCTACCCCCTCCTGGAGATCGCCCCGCTCCCCTTCGACCTGCCGGACCTCGCCACCGTGGACATGACCATCTTCACCTCCCAGAACGCGGTGCCCCTCTTCATGGACAAGCTCCTGGCCTCGGGCCTCGACGCCCGGGCGCTGGCGGGCGGGGAGATCTTCTGCATCGGCCCCAAGACGAAAGACGCGCTGCTGGGGTACGGGATCAGGGCCGACGGCATGGCCTCGGAGTTCCGGGCCGAGGGGATCATGGACATGCTGAAGGGCCGGGACCTCGCCGGGAAGAGGGTCTGCCTGCCCCGGGCGAAGGGCGCGCGCACCTACCTGGCGGATGCCCTGAAGGATAAGGGCGCGGTGGTGGAGGAGATCTTCGTGTACGAAACCGTGCTGCCCGGCGAGGCGAACGGGGAGGACTTCCTCGCCTGCCTCGAGGGGGCCGACACCGTGGTGTTCACGAGCCCCTCGGGGGTGAGGCATGCCCTGATGCTCCTGAACGGCGCCACGGAGCATCTAAAGGGCAGGACCCTCGTGGCCATCGGCCCCGTCACGGCGGCGGCCATGGAAAGATCCGGGGTCCCGGCAAACCTGACGGCGGAGGAATACACCGACGCCGGGATCATCGAAAAGCTGAAAGGAGCCTGACCCGTGATCGGCATCTCGAAACTGTACTGCGGCACCGTGGAGGCTTCGGACCCCCTGCGCTACGGGAGGCGCTCGAACGAGCTCCCCTCGCACCTCCTGCAGTTCTCGTCGGACAAAAAGCCCGTGGTGGTGTGGAACTGCACCTCCGCCTGCAACCTCACCTGCGTGCACTGCTACGCCTCGGCGGGCAGGCTCCACGCGAAAAACGAGCTCACGAAGCAGGAGGGCTTCTCCCTCATCGACGACCTCAAGGACTACGGGTCGCCGGTCATCCTCTTCTCGGGGGGTGAGCCCCTCATGCGCGAAGACCTCACCGGGCTCATCGGCCGTGCCGTGAAGTCGGCGATGCGCGCCGTGATCTCCACCAACGGCACGCTCATCACCCCGGACAAGGCCATGGAGCTCGGAGACTGCGGGCTGTCGTACATCGGCGTGAGCCTGGACGGCCTCCAGGAGGTCAACGACACCTTCCGGGGCGTGCAGGGCGCCTTCAGGAACGCCATGCAGGGCATCTACAACGCCATGCACGAGAACATCAAGGTGGGCCTGCGCTTCACCATGAACAAGCGCAACGCAAGCGAGATCCCCAAAATCCTCGAGCTCATGAAGGCCGAGGGCATCCCCCGCATCTGCTTCTACCACCTGGTGTACACCGGCAGGGCGCGGGAACTCATGGAGGAGGACCTCTCCCCCGAAGAAACCCGGCGCACGCTCGACCTCATCATGGACTGGGCCGCCCGGATGACAGGCGAGGGCCGGAACGTGGAGGTGCTCACCGTGGACAACCATGCCGACGGCCCCTACGTGTACCTGCGCATGAAGAAGGCAAAGAACCCCCGGGCCGGGGAGGTGCTCGAGCTCCTCGAAATGAACGGCGGCAACTCCTCGGGACTGGGCATCGGCTGCGTCAACTGGGACGGCGAGGTCTACCCGGACCAGTTCTGGCGGACCAAGGTCATGGGCACCGTGCGGGAGCGCCCCTTCTCGGAGATCTGGGAGAACCGGGACAACGAGCTCCTCATGCAGCTGAAAAACAAGAAGGACCACGTCACGGGCAGGTGCAGGACCTGCAGGTGGCTGAGCGTGTGCGGGGGCAACTTCCGCGCCCGGGCCGAAGCCGCCACGGGGGAGATCTGGGGCGTGGACCCGGCCTGCTACCTCACCGACGAGGAAATCGCGTAGGGGCAGGCGTGGGCGCCTTCGGGTGCGGGGAGAGAAAGCCCGCCCCCATCCGGTACCGCCGCCTGGACCCTGTTCACCCGTGCGGAATATTTCATTGCGCCCGGCACCCCCGCCCCGCTATAATGATGACGAGGCCGGGCACCACGCACAGGGAGGTACGGCAACACTTCCAGCTACTTATGCCAGGATATCTGGCCGGGCACTACGCACAGGGAGGTACGGCATGAACATTTCAGGGATAGGCGCACTCCGGTATCTGCTGCAGAGCCAGGACGCCTCGAGCAGCCGGAACACGCTGACGGACGTCCTGCTCAACGCCGCGGCGGGCAGGTCTTCCCTTTACACGCTCCCCGCGCAGGGCGAGTCCTTCCACATGGAGATCGAGCTCAAGGACGGCACAAAGGTCACCATCGACTATGCCCGGCAGGGCGTCCTGAACAAGACCTCCTACGAGCTCGGCCAGTACGGGAACTACACCTACGGCAACAGCTCCTTCACCCCGGAAAGCACGGCGAACCGCATCCTCGAGTTCGCCAGGGCGCTGTGGGACGGCTCGCCCGAGAAGCTGGAAACCCTCGCCAACGCCATGGAGGAAGGGGTGAGCCAGGCGCGCCGGACCCTGGGAAGCCTCCCGAGCTGGCTCGACACCATGATCGGCCGGACCGTGGAGCTCCTGCGCGCGGGCTTCGACGACATGAGGTCCGAGGCCCAGGCAGCCGCCTGAGGCCGTTCAATCCTGTCCGGGGTTCTTTCCGGACCCGCGGCAGGGCAGCTGGTGTGACAGGCAGGGCCGTCTCCATGCCGATTCGCCCGGTGTTCTTCCCGGACCTGCGGCAGGGCAGGGTGTAACAGGCAGGGCCATCTCCATGCCGAGCCGCCCGGTGTTCTTCCCGGACCTGCGGCAGGGCAGGGTGTAACAGGCAGGGCCAT
>ERZ1645192.500-NODE-500-length-32563-cov-5.286391_pt1 | contig 32563 bp, 27 predicted proteins | sample MGYA00575354_ERZ1645192 | MGnify/ENA primary metagenome ERZ1645192 (study PRJEB40844, sample SAMN11349763) | freshwater sediment metagenome | isolation source: river sediment | host: Sediment | place: India: Faizupur Khadar , New Delhi | collected 2017-02-21 ...
ATAGTGCTGTACGGGACTGACGTGCACTGGCGCCGACCGTTTCTCCGGCGGGAGGTCGAACAACAGCGAAGCCTGGACATCGGGGAGAGAGAGGTCTTCTTCCCTGAACTTCTCGAGATGAAGCAGCGTCCTTCCCCCTTTCACAGCATGTCCCGCAAGTAAGAGCGCTGCACGGTCGCGGGCAAAGAGATTCGCTTCTTTTCCGGTGGAGACGCCCCATAAAGGGAAGGCCTCCTTGAGAAATTCTCTTCCCTTCTCATCCGTAACCGGAATGTAGTCAAGCAGCCCCAGTCCGACCATCCAGACGGGGTATCCTTTCTGATCCCACCCCATCGGGTAGAACTGCACGTACTCCATATCCACAAGTTCAAGACCGGCATCAAGTGCGAGCGCGTATCCGTCTCCCGTCATACGCAGCGGGTTGTCCGTCCGTTCATAGATCGCCCCGCCTCCTCCGGTCGCAAGAATCACAGCGGATGCGCCGAAAGAGAACGCCTTCCCCCGCTTCCAGTCGACAGCTTCCACTCCCTCAACGCCATGCATGCCGACCAACAGACGTGAAGCTATATGATTCTCCAGAATGACGACACCTTCGCGTCTCGCGATCGAGGCAAGCTCACGGGTCATCCCTCCGCCGCCCATGATTCTCGAAGGGGCGGTCTTGCGTGCAGTCGCATGACCGGATGTAGTGACTTTCAAGGAGACTCCCCACTCGGAGATTACCCTGAGCGTGGCTTCGGAATGATCAGCAAGGGTTCGAACCAACGATGGATCATTGACGTACCGTCCCGTTTCCATTATCCGACGGTAGTGATCATCCGGTGAAACGGTCCCCGACGAAAGAGAGAAGAGTCCGCCGGAATAGGCCGTGCAACTGGCCTCCGCACACCCCGTTTTGCTGAGAAGCACAACTTCCGCGCCGGTCTTGCGGGCGGAGATAGCGGCAGTCAGACCGGCTCCTCCCGAACCGACGACAATCACTCTTTTTTTCATTGTATCCGGCCTCCTTGTGAAACGTGCTTATTACAAGAGAGCCCCGCATCGCGCGGGGCTCTCTTGAGAACTCGTGTTTGAGAAAAAGCTTATTCTTCTTCCTCTTCCTGCTTGTGTGCAGCGACAACCTTTTTCGTAATCTCGGCCGGGACTTCTTCGTAGTGATCGTACTCCATAGTGAAGGAGCCTCTTCCGGAGGTCATTGAGCGAAGGATAATCGCATAGCGGAACATCTCCGCAAGAGGCGCCTGCGCTTTAACGATCTGCTGGTGTCCCTTGCTGTCGATGCCGAGGATACGTCCTCTCCTGCTGTTGAAATCGCCCATAACGTCCCCGAGGTAGTCCTCCGGCACGGTGACTTCGACATTCATGATCGGCTCGAGAAGAATGGGGCCCGCATCAAGGATACCCTTCTTAAAGGAAAGGCGGGCGGCGAGTTTAAACGCCATTTCGGAGCTATCTACGTCGTGATACGAGCCGAAGAAGAGCGTCGCCTTGAAGTCGACCACAGGAAAACCTGCAAGCGGTCCCTTGACCAACGACTCACGGAGCCCTTTCTCGACTGCGGGGATGAATCCCTTTGGAATGGCGCCGCCGACAATATTGTCCTCGAACACAAATCCTGCGCCTCTTTCGAGCGGAGTGTACCGGATATGAGCGTCTCCGTATTGACCGTGACCGCCGGTCTGTTTCTTGTGTTTCCCCTGGGCCTCGGCAGTTTTGCGGATGGTCTCGCGGTAGGGTACCTGGGGCGTCTTGGTTTCAAGATCAACGCCGTAGCGCTCTTTCATCTTCGAGAGGACGATATCGATATGCATATCCCCCATGCCTGAGAGTACGCTGTCGTTTGTCTCCGCGTTCTTCTCGAAGCTGAGGCTGGGATCTTCCTCAAGAGTCTTATTGATCGCATTGCCCAGCTTGTCCTCGTCGGCGCGGCTCTTTGCCGTGATCGCGACGCTATAGACGGGTTTTGGAAAGTCGATGGGAGGATATATTACCGTCGAGCCTTTCATGCCAAGCGTGTCGCCAACCTGGACGCTTTGAAGCTTCGGCAGCGTGAGAATGTCGCCGACGACAATCTCCTTAACATCTTTGCCTTCCTTGCCCGTCATGAACTTGAAGGAGCTGATACGCTCGTCTTCGCCCTTGTTGACGTTGAAAATGTTGTTATCGGAAGTGAGGGTTCCGGAGTTGACGCGGATGAAAGAGAGCTTGCCGACGTATGGGTCCACCATGACTTTGAAGCAGATGGCGGAGAAAGTGGCGGACGGGTCCGGAGCGACTTCTATGTCTTTGTCGCCCTTCTTCGCGGGACGCGTACGGGCTTCGAGCGGAGACGGGAAAAAGTCGACGATGAAGTCGAGTATCTGATGCACGCCCACATTCTGCGTGGATGAGCCGGGGAAAACAGGGAGCAGAAGACGTGAGGCAATCGCTTTCCGAAGAACTGGAAGCAGCTCGTCGTCGGAGATCGACTCTCCGTCAAGATAGCGCATCATCATCTCGTCGTCGGCTTCCACTACTGTTTCTACCAGCGTTTCTCTGGCCGAAGCAACGTCGGCCGCCATGTCGGCGGGCACATCGCCCTCGGAAAACTTTCCGCTTCCGTTGATTTCATATATATACGCCTTGCTGCGGAGAATATCGACGACGCCTTTGAAGGACGACTCGCTTCCTATCGGAAGGAAGACGGGAACGGCTTTCTCGCTGTACACCGCCTTGATATCGGAGAGCACCTTGCCGAAATCCGCATTCTCACGGTCCAGCTTGGAGATGTAGAAAGCCACGGGAAGCCCGAACTCCTCTCCCGTCTGCCAGGCCTTGTCGGTCTGCACTTCGATGCCGCTCGTTCCGCTCACGGCGATGACAAGGGTATCGGCGACGCGTACGGCCGAGCGCATCTCTCCTACGAAATCAGCAAATCCCGGAGTATCCAGGACAAAGAGGGTCTTCCCATTCCTCTCCATAGTGATAAGAGATGTGTTGATCGAGATCTGCCGCTTTTGTTCCTCCTGACTGAAATCGCTGACGGTGTTGCCGTCTTCGACCTTTCCCAGTCTGGACGTACTGCCGCTATCGAAAAGCATGGCCTCAACGAGACTGGTCTTTCCTGCGCCTCCATGGGCCGCGATTGCGAAACTGCGAGTGTTCTCAGGCTGACGGGTTCCCATTGCCAACTACCTCCTCCGGCGTTTCGTTCCTGCCTCTGCTCTACTGCAGGGCAACTTGAATATCTTACGCAAAATGCCTCCATTAGTCAACGAATCAAAAAAATCTCTTTTCAAAAGCTGGTAAAATACACCCCTTGAGAGAAGACGAATGTTTCAGGGTTTTTCATTCAACAATTTCTCGATCAACTCCCCGACGGCGGCTGCATCCGCCTGCCCGCGAGTCTCCTTCATAACGAGTCCGGTTAAAAATTTCTTCTTCTTGCCCTTATCGTCTTTGCCTCCGAGGATTTCCTCCACGACGTCGGGAGCCGATGCAAGCACAGCCCGGATGGTATCGGCAAGCGCGTCTCCGGAGACCTTCCCTCCCGCGCCTCCGCTCGCCTCCAGCGCCTTTTCGAGAGGGAGCCCTTTTTCTATCATTGCGTTGAAAGTCTCCCTTGCAGCAGTCGTCGACAGTTTCCCCTCGTCCACCAGAAGCACCAGGGAACCGAGAGTTTTCGGCTGCATAGAGAAGGATTCGATGGATATGTTTCGTTCGTTCAGAACACGGAGCACTTCAGTACGAACCCAGTTCGAAATCCTGGAGGGAGAGGCGCCGGTCAGGACGCAGCTCTCGAAGTAGTCCGCAAGCTGCGGCGTCTCCGCGAGGAGAGCGGCATCCGCTTCGGGAAGGCCCAACTCGTTGCGGAAGCGGGCCTCTCTGGCCCACGGCATTTCGGGAAGGGATGCACTTACCTGTTCCAGTAGTGCGGAAGACGCTTCGATCGGAGGCAGATCGGGATCAGGGAAATATCGATAATCGTGGGCCGCCTCCTTGCTTCGCATCGAGGTGGTCGTTCCTTCTCCGTCGTTCCAGTGCCTCGTTTCCCGTTCGAGAACGCCTCCTGCTTCCATGACGTCGATTTGCCTGCGAATCTCGTATTCCAGGGCGTGTTCTATCGCGCGAAGCGAGTTCATATTTTTTATCTCGGCGCGCTCTCCCCAGTAGAGAATCTCACCTGTCGCGGCGTCTGTCTTCTGCAGCGAAATATTCGCGTCGACGCGCATGGAACCGCGCTCCATGTCGCCGTCGGAGACGCCGAGATAACGAACAAGCCTGCGAAGCGAAGTCACGTACTCGCGAGCCTCGCCGGGCGAACGAAGATCAGGCTCCGAAACAATCTCAGCCAGCGGAACGCCGCCCCTGTTATAGTCGACAAAAGAGAACTCAGCCCCTTCGAGTCGGCCGTCGGCCGCCGAATGCACCAGTTTCCCGGCATCCTCTTCAAGATGCAGGCGGGTGATCCGTATTCGCTTCAGCGTATCGCCGTCCCCGGAGATGAAGAGCTCCCCCCCCTCCGCCAGAGGAAGGTCATACTGACTGATCTGATATGCTTTCGGCAAGTCGGGGTAGAAGTAGTTCTTTCTGTGAAAGACCGTCTTGTCCTTGACTGTACAGGAGAGCGCCATGGCTGCCTTGATCCCGAGTTCCACAGCCTTCCCGTTGAGCACGGGGAGCGCTCCCGGCAGGCCGAGGCAGACGGGGCAAACGTTCGTATTCGGCTCGGCGCCGATGTAGTCCGTGGAACAGGAGCAGAAAATTTTCGTTGCTGTCGCAAGCTGGACGTGAATCTCAAGACCGATGACCGGTTGGTAGGTATATTTCATCTGACGCCCCCCCTTTCCGAACCGGCGGTTTTGGCGTTTGCCGCCCTCTCCGCGGAGGTTTCCGCCCAATCGCACGGAGCGGTTTTTGCCTTGCCGAGCTTCTTCTCAAGCACCGCCGCCGTCGAAAGGAGCTCCGGCTCCCCCCATTTGGGAGCGATGAACTGAACCCCTACAGGGAGCGGCTTTTCACCCGATGTGAAGCCCCCGTTCAACGAGAGCGCCGGGAGTCCGGCGAGGTTCACGGGAAGAGTAAAGACATCCGCTAAATACATCTGGATGGGGTCGTCCACTAGCTCTCCCTTTCGAAATGCCGGAGAAGGAGCCGTGGGAAGGGCGATGAGATCACACCCGGCGAATGCCGCCGCGAATTCCCTTTTCATAAGTTGCCTGACTTTCTGAGCGGTCAGGTAGTAGGCGTCGTAGTATCCCGAGCTGAGAACATACGTTCCCGTGAGAATCCTCCGTTTCACTTCGCTGCCGAAACCGGAGCCCCTAGTTTTAAAGTAGAGGTTCACCAAGGATTTTTCGTCCGAAGAGAGGCCGTAACGGACGCCGTCGAACCGGGCAAGGTTGGAACTCGCTTCGGCAGGAGCGAGGATGTAGTAGCACGGCAGGCCGAATTCAAGGGAGACGGGAAGGGATATTTCAACAATTTCGGCCCCCTCCTCCCGGCAGAGTGCAAGCGTTTTTTGGAGAACGTCCTCCACCTCGGCGGAAACGGCGTCTTTCCTGTTTTGCAGTTCCTTCACTACGGCGATTCTCTTCCCGGAGAGAGGAGCGTTTTCCCGTCCCGGAGTTTTCCAAGGCGCCAGAGCCTCAAAATAGTCGGGACGCTCCCTTCTGCTGGAGGTCGCGTCGCGGGGGTCGGGGCGCGCAATCACGGAGAGAGAAAGGGCGAGATCTTCTACGGTCCGGGCGAATGGACCTATCTGATCGAGCGAAGAGGCAAACGCCACAAGGCCCCATCGGCTTACGAGCCCGTACGTCGGTTTCAAGCCGTAAATACCGCAGAAGGAGGCCGGTTGGCGGATCGAACCGCCGGTATCGCTCCCGAGGGCAAGCGGGGTGTATCCGGCGGCGACGGAGACGGCGCTGCCGCCGGAGCTCCCCCCCGGAACGCGCTCCGTATCCCAAGGGTTCGAGACCGGCCCGAAGGCCGAGAACTCCGTTGAACTCCCCATGGCGAATTCATCCATATTGCCCTTTGCGGCAACAACAGCCCCGGATGTCTCAAGCAGCTCGGTCACCGTAGCGTCGTACGGAGGAATCCACCCCTGCAAAATCCTGCTTGCGCAAGTCGCGGGCATTCCGCGGACGCACATGTTGTCCTTGAGCACAACGGGCACTCCGGCAAGCGGACCGGGGTCTTCCCCTCGCGCGACGGCAGCGTCGACATCGGCGGCATGCTTTTCGGCAATCTCCGGGGCACAATGAAGAAGTGCATGCAAAGAGGGTTCGAGGGTTTCTGCACGCTGATAAAAGGACCTGAGAATCTCCAGGGCGGAAAAGTCGCGATTCCGTATTCCCCTGGCGATCTCGACTGCGGAGAGCGAACAGAGACTCATGATGAGAACTCCTCTCCGTCGTGCTGCGCGAGAATTCTCGGCACGACAAAAAAAGAGTCCTTTCTTTGCGGGGCCGAGCCAAGAACATCCCCGCGCACACTCGAAACGATTGGGACATCTTCCCGCGCAGGAGGAATCTCCGTATCCGAGAAAAGAAACGGGTCGACGGCGTCGAGATCGAGACGTCCATCTTTCCCGGCAGCGGAGAGCACGTTGAAATGTTCAAGGATGGCTCCGAAGTGCCGAACAAGCCCATCCATTTCTTCGTCCTCCACGCGGAGTCTGGCGAGATCGGCTACATGCCGCACCGCCTTTGTGTCCAGCGCGCACGCGCTAGAGTCTCTGGGTGTCATTGTATTCAAACCTCCTGATAAGCAGACGGCGAACGATAGAGCGCATCGCTTTCCCAAACGGATTCAGGAATCTCTCACGCCGAAAAAAACGGAGAGAAAAGCTTCCATTCTCCTTGTTTCTCGAAGAGAACGTTCAGGAACGCTTTGCATAGTATTCCACCGGTCTTCCCGATTTCCTTTCGATCTGCTTGAAATGCAGCCCGCGGCGAATGAAGGTTACGCTTCGTCCGTCAGGCGGGTCATCTCAAGAAATTCTTCTTCATCCACTACTTTTACGCCAAGAGAGAGCGCCTTCGAAAGCTTGCTCCCCGCATCCTTTCCCGCCACGACGAAAGACGTCTTCTTGCTGACGCTCGAAGAACAAACGGCGCCTCGACGTTTTGCCATTTCTTCCGCCTCGCTGCGCGTCATGGACTCCATCTCGCCGGTAAAAACCAGGCGCATTCCCGCGAACGGCCGGGAGCCAATATGTTCGTTTTCCCGCTCGTCTTCAAGTCGGGGAAGCGTCGCCCGGACTCCGGCCGCCTCTAATCGCTCAAGAAGCCTCTGATTCTCAGGCTGCTCGAAGAACGATCGAATGGCCGACGCCATTACCGGCCCAACGCCGTCGACTGCGGCAAGAGTCTCCTCGGATGCGTCTCGAAGCGTCGGCAGGTCACGGAATACCTCCGCAAGAATCTCCGCGCTGCGAGAACCGGTAAAACGAATGCCGAGGGCGGAGAGAAGGCGGGAAAACGGACGCTCTTTTGACTGTTCCAGCGCGTTGATAAGGTTCCGTGCGGACTTCTCCCCCATCCGGTCAAGCGAGGCGAGCGTCTGCTCGTTCAGATCGTAAAGATCGGCAAGCGAACGAAGCAGGCCCTTCTCGACGAGCTGGTCGACGATCTTGTCTCCCAGTCCCCGGATATCCATCCCGCTCCGCGAGGCGAAGTGCCTGAGCCCTTCCTTGAGCTGGGCCGGACAGGAGGAACGGTTCGGACAACGAAGCGCAACCTCTCCTTCAAGTCGTACCGCCGGCGTTCCGCATGCGGGGCAATGCTTGGGCATGATGAACTCGCGTTCCTCCCCCGTCCGCGCGTCGAGCACAGGACCGAGTATTTCCGGGATGATCTCGCCGGCCTTGCGGACACGTACCATATCGCCTATGCGTACATCCTTGCGGCGGAGTTCGTCTTCGTTGTGGAGACTTGCTCTCCGCACGACCGAGCCTGAAAGAGCAACAGGTGAGAGCACCGCAACCGGAGTAAGGGCGCCGGTGCGTCCGACGGAGACGATGATATCCTCCAGGCGAGTACTCTTTTCTTCCGGCGGGTATTTGAAGGCGATCGCCCAGCGGGGCGCATGCGACGTTGCTCCGAGTTCGTCCCATGCGGCGATGGAGTTCAGCTTGACCACGACGCCGTCCGTCGCGTAGGGGAGCGAAAAGCGCCCCTCACGCTGCTCTTCGACGAATGCGAGCACATCTTCCGGCGCGGCGCAACGCCTCCAAGCGGGCTGCACCGGAAGTCCAAGGACTGCAAGCTTGCGAAGGGCCTCTTCCTGCGTCTTGAGATCGAAGAGAACGGGGTCGACGACAGTGTAGAGGAAAATTGAGAGGCGGCGTTCCGCCACGACAGCGGGATCAAGTTGCCGCAGACTTCCGGCGGCTGCATTCCTCGGGTTGGCGAAGAGGGGCTCCCCCCTCTCCTCCCGCTCCACGTTCAGATCGGCGAAGTGCTGCCGCTGAAGCAACACCTCGCCGCGGACCTCCATCTTCGGCGGAAATGCGCCCGAGATCCGCAGCGGGAGATTGCGTATCGTCCGAATATTCGCGGTGACATCTTCGCCCGTCCTCCCGTCCCCGCGTGTCGTTCCCTGCGCGAAGACGCCATCCTCATACACAAGAGAAACGGCAAGGCCGTCGATCTTCAGCTCGCAAAGATAGCCATGTTCACCGGCGAAGGGTGCTGTACGGGTGAGAAACGCCGAGAGTTCCTCCGTATCGAGCGCATTATCGAGACTGAGCATAGGAACGGAGAGCCGTACCTTGGCAAACCCCTCGGCCGCCTTCCCTCCAACCCGCTGCGTCGGGGAATCCGGCGACTGGAGAGAAGGGTGCTCCTCCTCCAGCCGCCGCAGTTCGGCGAAGAGCCCGTCGTACTGATCGTCCGGGATCTCAGGAGTGTCCAGTACATAGTACAGATGCTCATGCCGCAGGATTTCCTCTCGTAAAAAAACAACCCGCGAACGTACTTCTTCAGGATCCCGGCGTATCGTGCTCTCGGCCACCTGGACGACGCCTCTCTTTCTACGCCTCCGGCGCGTCCTTGCTTTTGGAGACGAGCGGCTTCATCGTCGGGAAGAGAATAACGTCGCGAATGGAGCGCGAATCCGTAAGGAACATCACCAGGCGGTCGACGCCGATACCCAGTCCCCCGGTCGGTGGAAGTCCCGTCTCGATCGCGTTGATGAACTCCTCGTCGAAGTCGTGCGCTTCGTCGTCGCCGGCCTCCTTCTTCTTCAGCTGGTCCTCGAAGCGCGCTCTCTGGTCGATGGGATCGTTCAACTCGCTGAATGCATTGGCGACTTCCTTGCCGCAGATGAACAGCTCGAAACGCCGGGTATAGTCAGGGTTCTCCGGATCGCGCTTCGCGAGCGGCGAGATCTCCGTCGGGTGTCCCGTCACGAATGTCGGCTGAATGAGCTTCTCTTCGACGAACGTCTCGAACATCAGGTTGAGCACAGTAAAGCGGCTTTCATTCCCCTTGATCTCCACGCCGCGCTCTTTCCCAATCCTCCGGGCCTCGTCGTCGTCGGCGATGGTACGGAAGTCGACTCCGGTGTACTCCCTCACGAGATCAAGCATCGAGCCTCTTTTGAACGGTTTGTCGAAATCGAGGTCCACATCCTGGTAGCGCACGGGACCGGAGGAATCTGGGCCGCGAACGACAGCCGCGGCCTTCCTGATGATCTCCTCCGTGAGCGCCATCATATCCTCGTAGTCCGCATAGGCCCAGTAGACCTCCATCGCGGTGAACTCGGGGTTGTGCATTGTGTCGAGCCCCTCGTTCCGGAAGTTCTTCCCCATCTCGTAGACTCTGCCGAACATCCCCACGACAAGACGCTTCAGGTAGAGCTCCGTTGCGATGCGCAGGTACATCTCCATCCCCAGCGCGTTGTGGAACGTCTTGAAGGGGCGCGCGTTGGCGCCTCCAGCGAGCACCGAGAGAGTCGGCGTCTCCACTTCGAGCGTGCCGTGGTCTTCAAGCGTCTTCCGGATCGAGGAGATGATCTTGGAGCGTTTGCGGAACGTCTCGCGCACATCGGGGTTCGCGATAAGATCCGTATAGCGCTGACGGTAGCGCAGCTCCGTATCCTTCAGGCCGTGCCACTTTTCGGGAAGGGGGCGGAGGGCCTTGCAGAGGAGCACGCACTGCCGCACATGGATCGTCAGCTCCCCGCGCTGCGTTCTGAAGGGGTGCCCGACGATGCCCACCCAATCTCCGGTGTCCACCCACTTTTTAGCAAAAGTGTACTGTTCATCTCCCATCGCGTTGAACTGGAGGTAGAGTTGCATCGTCTCCGTTTCGTCGGCAAGGTTGGCGAACATCGCCTTTCCGTGCTTCCGAAGCGTCATGATTCTTCCCGCAGTGACGATGGAAACAGACTCGTCGATCTCATCCGCTTCGAGGTGATCGAAGTTCCGCCGGACGTATTCCAACTGGTGCTTTCGTTCCCACTTCTCCAGGATATACGGGTTGTACCCCTCTTCGGAGAGCAAGCGCTCCAGCTTGTCCATCCTCTGGCGGACTATTTCATCGCCCGGACCGGACTCATCTCCTCCCGGAACGGTGTTCAGGACTTCCTGCTCATGATGCGCATCCACTATGTTCCTCTCTCCTTTCAAAATAAACCTCACACGTTTCAAGTATTCCCCGGAGTTCCTTCCAGGAGAGGATGTGCGCAGCGGCGCGCCGCAGTTCGCCAATTCCGGGAAGCCCTTTGAACATGCCCGACAGAAGCCGCTTCACCATGAGAACGGCGATCCTGGGCCCCGATCCGGCGCAGACGTTTTCGCCGAAATCCAGAAGAAGGGAAAGTTGGAAATCCGGGGAGGGATTTCTGTATTTATTATGCACTTCATAGCCGAGAAACGCCAGCGTTCGCGGGAAAAGAAACGGATCCGCAATCGCTCCCCGTGCAAGCATCACTGCGGCGCACCCTCCGTTGAGGTATTCCGCGGCCCGTTCGGGGGAGAAAACATCTCCGCTGGCACAGACTTTTCCCGGAAAAAGCGTTGCAAGACGCGGAAGCAAAGAAACGTCGGCTTCTCCGGTATAGCGTTGCGCGGGCGTTCTTCCGTGAACGGTCACCGTCGCGGCGCCCGCTTCCAGAAGCCCTTCGCAGAACGCCTCCGTCGTCAGCGGCAACGTCGGGGGGCACTTGCGTATCTTCGGCCAGACAGGAAGCCCGAGGGCAACAAGCCGCCTCACCATGTCGAAGGCCACCTCGGGACGCTCCAGCAATTTCGAACCGGCGCCCTTCTTCAGTACTTTGGGCATCGGACAGGCCATATTTATGCCCAGAGCGACGATTTTACTCTGAACCCCGAGTGCACACTCAGCCCCCCTGGCCATGGTTTCTGCATCTCCTGCAAAAAGCTGGGCTATTACGGGCGATTCTCCCTCCAGGACGGCAAGCATTCGCTCAGTCTTCGATCCGGGGGAGACGATCTCATACCCCTCGTCTCCGGTGTTGTTCCGCCTCCGAGACTGTCTTTCCGATACGAGCAGTCCGGCGCAGCTTATCATCTCCGTATGCACCGCCCCGGCGCCGAGCTTTGAGTAGAGAAGCCGAAGGGCGGGTATGGTCACTCCGGCCAAGGGAGCGAGAAGCAGCGGGTTCGCAAGCCGAAGCCCCCCTATCTCAACCGGATGTGCAGCGACAGAGGGCGGAGGAACAGGCAATTCGTCAAGGGTCACCTGGCGCGATTCCTTTCGTAGATCAGGCGCAGCCCCTCAAGCGTCAGCCACGGATCGACATGTGTGATCGTCTCCGAGAGCGACGCGACGACCGAAGCATGTCCGCCGGTGGCAGCCACGGGCGTCTTCGTTCCCAATTCGCTCCATGTCCTCCGTACGAGAGAGTCGACCAGTCCGGCGTTGCCGAACAGGATACCGGCCTGTATGGACCCTATGGTATTATTTCCGATGACGCTCTTCGGAGGTTCAAGGGAGACCTGCGGCAGTTTCGCCGTCCTGCCGAAGAGCGCTTCCATCCCTGTAACAAGCCCAGGAGAAATGGTGCCGCCAAGATATGCGCCTTCTTTATTGAGAATATCAAGCGTGATAGCCGTTCCGAAATCGACGACAATGAGCGGGGCGCCGAAACGGGCCTTCCCTGCGACGGAATTCACCAGCCGGTCGGCTCCCACCTCGTGCTTCGGAGAATAGGCGATCTCCATCCCAAGGTCGAGGCTTGCGGTGACTTTTACGGGAACGACGCCAAGATACTCCTCCAACCCCTCGGAGAGCGCGGTATCGAGAGAGGGGACCACGCTCGAATAGATGGCGCCTTCGAGCGCCTTCAGCGAAATTCCGGAGATGGAAAGCAGGTTGAGAAGATAAATACCCAACTCATCCGAAGTATGACGTTCGGACATAAGACGCCAGTGTTTTTTCAGAGTATCGCCTTCATAGATTCCTATGACCGTCGTGGTGTTCCCCACGTCGAGAACAAGCAACATGATATCTTCCTCCTTGAACGGAAGGCTTTAAACATCAGAGTATTATACCACCGGAAATATCTTCAAGGAACACTCAGGAGGCGCGCTCTCGGAAGGCTGGAAAACAGAGGCAAGCGGCAACGCGCCCTTTAAAGAAAAAACACAGCCGCAAGCAGGAGGATACCGGCGCCCGCTATTGTCCGCCCTCTCAGGGGAAAGAGTCCTCCTGTCACTGTCAAGAGGAATAGGCCGCCCCCAAGCGTTGCAAGCAGCGGAGACCATGAGAGCGTCCAGGGAAAGAAAGATGCCGCGCTGTCTGCAACCCACTCCCAGAGAGAAAAAAGTCCCTCGGCTGTCCCCGCGAAAATCTCACCTGAAGGCACTGAAAGCAAAAGAGGAAGCGAAAGAAAAAGTGCAATCGGATAGAGCAGTGAAAAGAGAGGGAGCGCGACAAGATTAAGCGCTATTCCGGCGACGGGAACCTCTCCGAATGTGGCCGTCACCTGAGGGAACGCGGCAAACCAAATGAAGAGACTGGAAAGCGGAAGCATCCACAATGAGAGGCGGCGCTCCCCGAGGCCCGCAAGAAGAAGCGCGGCCATCACGGAGAGACGCCAGCCGATATCGAAAAACCAGGCAGGACGCCAGAGAAGCAGAAGCAGCGCAGCAAGGGAGACTGAATTCAAAGGAGTACCCTTTCGTCCGAGAACAGTGCCAAGAAGGAGCGCCTGAATCATCAGTGCAGCGCGGAGAGCGCCCGGGGCCCCTCCGGCGAGAAGAACGTACCCCCAGAGGAAGAGGCTAGAAAGAACGGCGGCCAATCGGCGCGAGCAGACGAGCCGTAGAGCCGGAAAAGAAAGAAAACGCCACACCGCGAACGCCACAAGGCCGACATGAAAACCTGAAACCGCCAGGAGATGCGACGTCCCCCAGCGTCTATGCGCTTCCGTCAGGTCAGGATCGCGCACGCCCAGAACCGCCGCAAGCAAGTACCCCCGCGTCCGATACGGCAGCGTAAGAAGAATCCGTTTTCTGAGCGCCGTTCTCCAGCGGGCGAGCGACCATCCGCCGGCCTTCCGTGTAATCGATTCGGGGACGACCTCGATCGAGACGCCCCTCGCCTCCCAGTAGAGATCTTCCCTGAAAGACGAACCGGGACGCGGTGCGATCGTTTTCGTTCTGCCTGTGAAGAAGAGGGCGTCCCCTTCAAGAATATACCGGTTCGGAGAGAGCCTCATCAGGTACGTTCCAGAGGAAGCGTCCACAAGCACAATCCGCCTGCTCCCCCAGGACCGTTCCAAAACAACTGTTCCTTCGTCCTGAAGAACGCCTGCCTTTATGGTTGCGGCGCTCACAAGACGATAGCCGCAAGACAACGCACAAGCGAACGCGAGAAGCGACAGAAAAGCACCATAGGAGAAGAAACGGGGCGGACGGTATTCCGAGAGAATGAGAAGGAGTCCCCACACCGTCAGCGGCGCAAGAACTGAAGAGACAGGAGCGGGGATCCCCCGCGAAACAGCCATAATCGATACAGAGAGACCGGCGAGAATGAAGAGCAGCGGCGCCCTGGCCGCTCCCTCACGAGGGACAAACGGAACGGGGCCGTGATTCCTTTCGACGCGGGGAAGCCGTTCGAGCGGATATTGTTCCCGGCTCATTGGATGGCGATAAAACCCCTCATCGCTTCAAGCTTCTTCGCCCCGATCCCCTTGACCTTCAGCAGATCTTCCACGCACGAAAATCGCCCCAGAGTCTCCCTGCATTCCATAATAGAACGGGCGATAGCCGGCCCTACCCCGGGAAGGCTTTCAAGCTCGGCTGCAGTGGCCATATTCACGTTCACCCGCCCTCCTGCGGCAGGTTGCGGGGCGCTTCGAAGCACCGCCGGTTGGGACGCGCGCGGGAACACAACGGCGGATGACGACTTTCCCGGCGAGGGAGCGGCATAATCGCCCGGTTTTCTCTCCAAGACCGGCGCCGGAGGAAGAATGGCGGGAACGTGAATATGCATGCCGTCATCGAGAGGAGCAGCCAAGTTCACCTGCACAGGATCGGCTCTCTGCGTCAATCCCCCGGCAGCTTCGATAAGTTGAAACACCCTGCTCTCAGGGGGAAGATGGTAGACTCCGGGCGACAGCACTTCGCCGGTAACATAGAGGACCCACGCCTTCCGAGCGGCGGGGGGTTCCTTGAGAACGGCAGGCGCCGATTCTGTTACCGCTGAAACCTGAGAAAGCGAGAGCGCAGGACCGGCTCTCATCCCCGAAGGCGTATTCACGAATTTGCCGGAGAAGAGATACACCAGGAATCCCGCGAGAAGAAAACAGCCGATACCAAGGGCAAAAAAAGCGAAACTCGCAAGGCGATCCCGCTTCAGCCTCCCGTTATTCTCCATGGTTTCACTGCATCCTCCTTTAGTTTTCGACGTGCAGTACGCGCCCGTTCAAGCACCAGTTCTCTCCGCATGTTATCTCCACTGAGACAAAACGCCCGAGGAGTTCCTCCCCGCCCTCCACAAGGACGACCTTGTCCGACGGCGTTCTGCCCTGAAGGATTCCTTCCCCCCTCGGAGCGACGTCGTCAAGCAGCACGCTGAAGCGGCTGCCGACAAGCGATTCGTTGATCTCCCGCGCTATGAGCGACTGAATCCTGTTGATTTCGTTGAGACGCGCCATCTTGACTTCACGGGGTATCTGGTCCTCTCTGGCGGCTGCCGAGGTACCCTCCCTTGGGGAATAGGCGGCCGAGTGGACCAGGTCAAAACGGAATTCCCTCAGAGCATTCACCGAGCATTGGAAGTCATCATCAGTTTCCCCCGGATGACCGACGATGAGATCGGTAGTCAACCCCGCGCCGGGAAGATGGTTTCGTATTAACGATACTGCCGCACGGTACTGCTCCAGGGTGTACCCCCGGTTCATCATTTTTAAAATCCGGTCGCTCCCCGACTGAATAGGGAGATTAATCGAAGGACAGAGAATATCCGTATGTTCCGCCATGGCTTCGACGATATCCGGGGTGAAATCCCGCGGATGCGACGTGACGAAGCGGAGAAGACGCACGCCTGTGGAGGCTGCTGCATCTCGAAGCAGGGATGAGAATCTGTAACCGTCGGAGAAATCGCTCCCGTAGCTGTTGACGTTTTGTCCAAGGAGGGTGATTTCAAGGACGCCGTCGGCTACAAGCGTCCGCATCTCCTCCAGAATATCCTCAGCAGGACGGGAGACAAAGCGCCCCCGGACATACGGAACAATACAGTATGAACAAAAATTGTCGCAGCCGTGAGCGATGGTGACGAATGCTTTCCAGCGGTTCACACGTTCCGTAGGAGCGCCCGGAAGATCAAGAAAAGCTCTTGGATCGTCGTCCAGAAGAAAAACCGTCTCCTCGTTTCCGATGGTCCTTCCCGCGTCCCTTTCGTTGAAAAACTGTTCCAAAGCATCGGGAACCGCGCCGATGTGCCGGGGACCCGACACGAAACGAACCCACGGGAAACGGGCGGCCATCCTGCGCCCAACGCTCTGCGCAACACAGCCGGTCACCGCGACGGTCGGTTTGCGCTCTTGCTCCCAACGGACGGCGAAACGGTCGAGGTCGCTCCATACTTTCTGTTCCGCCTTGTCCCGAATGCTGCACCCGTTAAGGATCACGAGATCAGCTTCGTCCTCGGGGCTTTCTCTCCACCCGCGAGCAACAAGAGCGGTTCGTATCTTGTCGCCGTCGTAGACGTTCATCTGACATCCATAAATCTTCAGTGCAAAGCGGTGCAAAGGAAAAACTCCTCCCGATGCGAAAATAGAGGTAAAAACAACAGAAATAGTATTATATACCCTTCAAAGGGAATTTTGGTACGTCAAAAACTCAATCCGTACGTTCACGCATCCTCTTTTTCACCAAGGAAGAAGAACGGAAGAAACGCGCAAGGAAAAACCGTTTCGATAGAGTACAATGGTACCCGGGTTTTGAACAGAGAATCAAGGAGGTTGCGATATGCGAAGAAACAGTTGCTGTAGTGTGCTGATACTGTTTGTACTCCTCTGCGGAGGGCCGGCCCTCGCCGCCGTTTCACTTCCGGATATCCCGGGGTATACGGCGGAAGCGATGCGCAGTACGCCTCTTTCGGCTCCATCCGGAGATTTCGGAGTGTGGCTCTCCCGAACCTACCGGTCTGAGGGGCGGAGGCTCCTTGTAGCGACGCTGATGTCTGGTCCCGGAGCGGGTCCTCTTGTGACCGGAGAAGAGGGAACAAAAACGGACGACCGCCCTCTGGGCTTCGGAGCGACGTACGAAGTTTTTACCCTTGACGGGAAACCGGCAGTATATGAAACAATCCCTTCAGTCGGCGTCTCTCTTGCCGTTGCTGTGGACGCAAACAGCACGCTCACGCTGGAGTCTTCCTCCCTGGGCAGGGAAGCGTTGGAAGAAGCTGCGCTGTGTATGATGCGCGCCATGTAATCAGCTGTTTTTCACAATAAAGAAGGGCTCCCGTAAAGGAGCCCTTTTTCTGCTTCGTGATCACACACGCAAGACTACTCTTCAGGCTCGAACATATCCTTCCCCACAGCGCAGACAGGGCAGACCCAATCTTCGGGGATATCTTCAAAGGCCGTCCCCGGAGCAATTCCGGAATCGGGATCGCCCTCGGCGGGATCGTAAACGTAACCGCATACGGTGCACACGTACTTCTTCATGATATTTCCCCCTTCATCAATTCGGAATCAGATACAACTTCATTATATCGGGCGCAGAGAAAAAGGCAACTGCCTGTTGCCGAAATCCCTGTTCCTTCTGTTGACAATCCCCTGACGCTCCAGTGGAATCAGACGGATACAACCGCAGTCTTCCTGCCTTTCCCGCCGGAGATACAGACCGAACCGCTCGAGGTCACGAGATAGTCGTCCTCGATGCGCATACCTCCCCACCCTTCGATGTAGATACCGGGCTCGATTGTCACGATATCCCCTTCACGGAGAATATCCTTCGAAACGGGTGAAAGACGCGGCGCTTCATGGATCTCCAACCCGAGTCCGTGCCCCAGTCCGTGAGAGAAGTGTTTGCCCCACCCTTTTGAAGCGATTATTCCGCGGGCTACGGAGTCGACGAACTTCCCTTCCGCTCCGGGCTTCAAGGCCTCCGCCGCTTTATCCGCCGCCTCCAGAAGCACGGATTCAATCTCCCGCGCTCCCTCTGACAGCGGGCCCAGCGAAAAGTTCCGGGTAAGGTCGGACATGTATCCGTCCACCGTAGCGCCGAAATCGACGGTGACTATGTCTCCTTTTCGAAACGTCCTGTCCGTCGCCTTTCCATGAGGGAGCGCGCTTCGCTCTCCGGAAGCGACGATAAAGCCGCTCCCCTTCCACCCCGCCTCCGCGCCTCTTTTTCTGACGGCGTATTCGAGAAGCGCGTTCAGCTCGGTCTCGGACATTCCCTCGCGAACGAGGCCGAGGACTTCTTCATAGGAAGCAGAGGCTATGTCCGCCGCCTTGGCGATTGCGGCAATCTCCAATTCATCCTTTCGTCTTCGGAGCGAAGGAATGAGAACAGAGCAGTCTTTCCAGTGCGGGACGGATTTTTCAAACGCCCGAAAGAGAGAGACGGAGAGCCGCTCCCCTTCAAAACCGGCGACCGTCCACCCTCCCCCGCGCAGCAGTTCCGCTGTTTTCTCCTGAAGGGTATTCTGTTCCTGCAAAACGACTGAAAACGGGGACTGCGCCTTCGCCTGAAGAGCATACCTTCCGTCAGTAACTAAAAGCGCCCTGTCCGCGGATATCACGACCGCGCAGCTGCTCCCCCGAAAACCGGAGATGTAGGCGGCCGATTCGCTGTTATAGCCTTCGGTAACCAGGAGAACGAAGACATCCATACCCTCCTCGGCCACGACGCTTCGCAGCCTCTGAAGACGGCGTGAAATATGATCGAAACTCATTCCCTCCGCTCCTTCGGCCTCTCCAACAACCCCCAGAGCTCTTCGCGGACATCGTCCGGACAGTTGCCCGCGCCTTCGACAAAATGTCCGGCCGCGACGCCGGAAATACCTTTTTCACGAAGAGCCGCGAGCGCGTCGGCTTCCCCCCCCTGCGGAACAACCGCCAGAAGGACTCCGGAAGAGATAAGATGCAGCGGATCGAAATCGAGCGTCTGTACAGCCTTCTTCGTAAGAGGAGAGAACGGCACGCTCCCGTAATCGAGTTCAACTCCAAGACCGCTCAAGCGAACGATCTCCGCTATTCCGCCTCCGACTCCTCCCTCTGTCGGGTCGTGGAGAAAACGCGCCATGCCCCGGAGAAGCTTCGCCTCTTCGAGGACCGAGATCTGTTCGAGCCACCCGCGCGCCTCCTCCACCCCTTCGGGACCTATGGCAGGGAGCAGAAGGTCCGGACGGTCGTTGGCCAGAATAGCCATCCCCTCCAGCCCCGCGTGCTTGGTGAGGATGAGAACATCTCCGGGACGTATATCGGTTGCCCTGTGTACAAAAGCCGTCGGGCCCATCATCGTGCCGACGAGGACCGGCTGATCATACCGTGAAGTCAGCTCGGTGTGCCCTCCTATTACGGCCGCGCCGATGGAGAGACAGGCTTCGTGAATCTCCCGCATAAGCGCCTGTACCATGGGAACGCCGTCCGCGGAAGGAACAAGAAGCGTCGCCACGAAAAAAGAGGGGTCCCCGCCCTTGCAGGCGATATCGTTCGCGTTGATATGCACCAGAAATTTCCCCGCTCCCTCCCTGGCGCCCACGATGGGATCGGATGCTACGGCGAGAAATTTCCCTTCCGGCAACTGAAGAAGCGCCGCGTCCTCCCCGATTCCGGGGCCGATGATGACTTCAGGGCGCGGCGCGCCGCAAAAACGAAAAACGCTCCCTTCAAGGAGCGACGGGGGAAGCTTCCCCACGAGCTGCTGTTCCATGATTGTTTCCACCTCTCGTCATGCTGTACAGGCAGCCGCAGTACGACTGCCTGTACAGGCCATATTCCTTTGACAGCGCCACGGAGCGGACAAAACCGTTTTTCTTTCTGAAGACACGGGCGAGCCACGCAACTCCGTACTGCGAAGCACACTCCGCTCCTATGGAGTTGATCAGTTCGGCGTTCTTGTGCGGACTTATCGTCAGGGTTGTGCACAACAGAGGAATCTTCATTGCTGAAGCTCTCCTGGCTGCCGCTTCCAGTTGAAGGCGGAAACAAAGGGCGCAGCGCGCGCCCCCTTCCGGTTCGTTCGCCAGGCGCGATGCCGCTTCCAGCCACGTTTCCGGCACATACTCCTCCCAAAGAACACTACCGCCCATACGGAGAGAGAGCGCCGCCAGCGTATCGCGCCTTCGTTTCTCCTCTGCGGCCGGGTGTATATTATTGCCGTACCAGTACGGAACGACTTCGTACCCTTCGCCGGGGAGATCCGCCCACGGTACGGTAGCATCCGGAGCGCAGCATACGTGGAGCAATACTTTCTGTGCGCTCACGGCAAAAAGCTCCTACAGAAGCTTCTCGAAAGCCGCGGCAAGCGACGCCGCATCGAGTCCCATCGCGGCGAAGACGTCCTCCGAAGCGCCGGAATCTCCGTAGCGATGCACACCAAGCGCTTTAAATGCTGCATTCAGACGAAGTTCCGTCATCCTTGCCGCGAGGATAGAGCCCATGCCGCTTGCAACGCAGTGATCTTCGCACGTCATGATTCTTCCCGTGGCAGCCGCGGCGCGAAGTGCGTCGTCGTCGGGAAGCAAAGGTGAGGAGACTGCGTAAACCGATACGGTAATTCCTTTTTCCTTCAGCATCTGCGCGGCTTTCAACGCTCTTCCGGTCATGGCGCCGAGAGCGAAGAGAGCCCCGTCGTTCCCTTCGCATACCAGCTCCGCTTTCCCGTAGCGGAATTCATACCCCTCCCCGAAGAGGGGCGCCCCCTTGGCGCTCGTCAGGACATCGAGCTTGCTTCGCCCCATGGCGAGACAGACGCACCCCGGTTCCTTGATTGCCCAGCGTGTCGCGCGGTCGGTCTGGTTCGGATCGCACGGAACCGCGAGCTTCCAGCCGAAGGTGTTCCGAAGCAAACTGACGTAATCTATCGCCTGGTGCGTCATGCCGTCTTCGCCGACGTCAAGTCCGACATGTGTGAGGACTGTTTTCAGATTCGCCTTGTTGATGTCGTTCAGGCGCTGCTGGTTGTAGGTCTCGGAAAGTCCGAAGACGCCGAAATCGGCCCAGAGGGCCGCAACTCCGGCTGTAGAGGCCGCCCCTGCAACCGTTGCCGTTGCGTGTTCTTGGATGCCTGTCTGGATGAACCACTCCGGGCAGAGGGAGGCGAATTCACCTGTTTTCACCGAACCGGCAAGGTCGCAATCGAAGACAAGAAGCGGTGCGCCTCCTTCCTTCTTGTAGTTCAGCTTTCCGATATCGGCGAGCGCGGAGCCGAAGGCGGACCGGTTGTCGGTCTTCTTCGCGTCGGCGGTATAGATGCGAGGTACGCCCGTATCCAGACCGAAGGAGGAAGTCGAAATATGCCTCCCCGTTGGAAGCTGGGCTGAAGTTCTTCTGTTCCTCGCGTCCTCGAGCAACGACGGATCGCCTCCGAGATCGCGCATCGCCTGGACATAGAGATCGTTGAGAGGCGCTTTCCCGTGGAACTCGGAGCTGTTCTCCATGAACGGCACTCCCTTGCCCATAACTGTCCGGCAGAGGATAACTGTGGGTACTGCGCTTTCCGAGGCCTGCTTCAGTGCGGCGTAAAGTTCGCGGAAAGAGTGCCCGTCGCACTCCAGCACGTTCCACCCGTCGGCTTTCCATAGAGCGGGAATATCGGCGGGCATCACCGATTCCAAGGAACCTGAAATTTGGATGCGGTTCCAGTCCACCAACGCCGTAATATTCGATAGTTTCTCCTTCGAGGCAATCCGCCGCGCCTCCGCACTCTGGCCTTTTGTCTGTCCTCCGTCGCCCATCAGGACGTAGGTTCGCTTCCCGTTTCCGCGAGCGCGTTGTGCGAGTGCGAAACCGACGCCGGCGGAAAGCCCCTGTCCGAGGTTTCCGCTCCCCCAGTCGATTCCGGGAACGTCGCGCTCAACATGCCCCTGGAAGGGAGAGCCGCACTGACGGAAGTGCGCCACTGCGTCCATGGGGTCGAAAAAGCCCCACGCCGCAAGCGCCGCGTAGGCCCCGGGAGAGGTATGGCCGTGGCTTATGGCAACGTAATCGCGGTCGAAAGAGGAGCAGTTTCCCGGCGTGCTGTCGGCGACGCCGTACACGGTCAGGTACATCTCCATGCTGGAGAGAGAGCCCGCAGGGTGTCCGCTGTTCGGCAACGTTACCATTGTGACGGCGTTGATGCGGCACTTCGCCGCCGCCTCTTCAAGAGAATGAACCATGGAATCGGAGAGTTCCTCCACGGGGAAGTTCCTCAGAGATGGAAGAATTGTTTTCATTGAGATCGCCTCCTTGAGTTGTGACAGGATAATTATACTCAAGAAGGGAAAAAAGAGGTGAAAAATGGAAGGCGGAAACGATCATTTGTAATTGGAAAAGAGAAATCGGGGACGATCCCTCCCGGAAGCGCCCCCTCGTCTTCGTCAGGACACGTAGATCCTGGGGACTCTCTTCAGGAATGCTATCGGTATTTCGTAGTTGATGGTATTTCTGGCGGCCGCCATCTCCTCCGGCGTAATCTCTTCGTCTCCCTGACGCCCGAGAAGAACAACCTCGTCCCCCGTGACAACGCCCATTCCAGTGACGTTGACCATTGTCTGATCCATACAGATGTTGCCGCTGAGCGGGACGCGCTTCCCTTTTATGAGTACTGGAATTTTCATGGAGAGAGCCCGCGAGTAGCCGTCGCCGTACCCTACGGGAAGCACCGCGATCTCTTCGACACCCCGCGTCATGTATCGCAGGCCGTACCCCACGCCGCTTCGCGGCGGAAGCTCCTTGACTAATGCAACTTCAGTCTTCACTTCGAAGGTAGGCTTCAGTTCGATCGTTTGCGGGCACTCGCCGGACGGCCACATGCCATAGAGGATAACACCCGGGCGAACCGCATCGAGATATTTGTCCGGGCAGGCGAGTATACCTGCGCTGTTGCAGGCGTGCCGCAGAGAGAGGTTGATTCCCCGCTTGGCGGCAGCGGCCAGCGCTTCCTGAAGACCGGCGTACTGATACGCGGTGTAGTCGAGCCTCTGCTCATCGGCAACAGCAAAGTGGGTAAACATTCCTTCTATCTTTATACCGGAAATCGTGAGGAGTTCGTCGAGCACGGCCGGAATGTCGCAGGGCAGAAAACCGATCCTTCCCATACCGCTGTCCACTTTCACGTGAACAGCGGCCTGCTTATTCTGCCGGACAGCCTCCGCCCCAAGCGCCCTGGCGAAAGAGAGATCCGTAACGGTCGCTGTTATGCCTTTGCGGACGTACTCCTTCACTGAACGCTCGGGAGTCGGGCCGAGAACCAGTATCGGGGCGTCGATCCCGGCTTCCCGAAGCTCCAGCGCTTCGTCCGGAATGGCTACCGCGAAACGGCGGCAACCGGCCTCAATAAGCGTTTTGCAGGCGGGAACGGCGCCGTGACCGTATGCGTCCGCCTTGACGACGCCGAAGATCTCCGGGCCAGGGCCGACATGACGGCGAATTGCCTGAAAGTTTGCTTTCAGGTTGTCAAGATGCACTTCCATTCGAGTCGCGCGGTGCATAGATTTCCGTCTCCTTTCAAATAAATGAAGGGGCGGCACGCCGCCCCTTTTCGTGTAGTTCCCTTGGTGCAAAGCCCTTAGATCTTCAGTTCTCCGCTGTGGCGCTTCTTGTCGAAATCTGCCACGAGTCTTCTCAGCTCCCCGGAGAGGATGAGCAGGGCCACAAGGTTAGGTACGGCCATGAGACCGTTGAGCGTATCGGAGAGATCCCAAAGGTTCGTAAGGAATCCAGCAGCGTCGCCGAGCAGGATTCCGCCCGCCGCGCCAAGGACGATAACGCCGATCCAGAGAACCTTCAGCACAGGAGTGATCCACGTACCGAAGATGTACACTCCGCACGTCTCGCTGTACCAGTACCAGCCGAGAATCGTGGAGAAGGCGAAAAGAGCCAGTCCGACGGAGAGGATCATCGTCCCCGTACCGCCAAGCACGCTCTCGAAGGCGGAAAGCGAAAGCTTCGCGCCGGTAAGTTCGGGCTGCCCGGTAAGCATGCCGCTGGTCATGATGGCGAGCGCCGTCAGGGTGCAGATTACGATGGTATCGGTAAACACTTCAAAGAGACCGTACATACCCTGGCGGACGGGATGGTCGACAACTGCTGTGGCATGTACCATCGGCGCAGAACCGAGACCGGCTTCGTTGGAGAAGACGCCTCGTGCAATACCGCGCTGAATGGCTGCGCGGACGGTCCAACCGGCGATCGCGCCAGGCATTGCCATAGGATCGCTGAAAGCAAAGCTAACGGAGTTGCTGAAGGCAACGCCTATCTGGTCAGAGTGAGTAACTACGACCATGATCGCGCCGACGACGTAGAATATAGCCATAAAGGGAACGAGGTAGGTCGTAACGTCGGAGATTCTCTTGAGTCCTCCGATGATCACGAGGGCGGTCAGCACTGCGACAATAATACCGGTGTAAAGATTGGGGATGCCGAATCCAAGGTTGAAACCCTCGGCGGTGGAGTTTGCCTGCACTGCGCAGCCGATTCCGAAGGATGCCAGGAAACCGAACAGAGCGAAGAGCCAGGCAAGCCATTTGGCGTTGGCTGCTTTGTCGAGGATGTACATCGTGCCGCCGCGCCAGTTCCCGGCTTCATCCTTTTCGCGGAACCGGACGGCGAGCGTGACTTCAGCCATCTTTGTCGTCATGCCGAAAACGGCCGAGACAAGCATCCAGAAGAGCGCTCCCGGGCCGCCAAGATGAAGAGCTGTCGCCACTCCGGCGATATTACCGGTGCCGACCGTGGAGGCAAGCGCTGTGGAGAGAGCGGCAAACGAAGAAATCGTACCCTCTCCTTCTTTCTTCGAACCAAGATTGCCGAAAACTTCCTTGAACATCAGGAAGAAATAGCGAAGCTGCGGGACGCCGAGAATCACCGTAAGGTACACGCCGGTTCCGACGAGCAGTGCAAGCATCCAAGGTCCCCAAACTATTCCATTAATAATACCGTTAATTTCCATTACTTTTTCCATGCTGCTAATTCCCCCTTTTTCATGATAAAGAGTTGAGAAAAAGCGCTTCGCCCCCTACTAATAAGTGAGGGGTGTTCCGGGTGGATCTGAAGAAACAGAGAGTATCTCACACAAAAAAAGCTCATTGACCACCCCCTACACTGAAATGAAGAGAGAATAACCGCGAGCGTTCAAAGAGAAGTATACCACAGTGCGAAAAAAAATTTAAAAAGGGAAGAGAATGCACTCTTCCCTTTCCCATCCTAAATATACCCGTTACTGCGGAGGATGCTCTCCGCCTTCTGCAGGTTTTTCGAAGCTACTTTGATTACAGGACCGGTGCACCCCATCGAGGACTCAGCATAAATGCCCTCTTTCCACAAAGCTTTGACCCCGTCTTCTATTGTGAGCACATCCACGCCGTGAACCTCGTCATCCGTGGGCTCGGCAGCCGGAGCGGATACCGTTTCCTGGCTTGCGGCTTTGGGAGTAAGGGTCTCAAGAATCTGAGAAAAACCGGCTTTCTTTGCCGCAGAAAGTTCGGCTGCAGCTTTCTCCGGCAATCTTCCGGAGACGACCTTGGCTGTGTATTCGAGGGCCCCTGCAATAACGGGAGCTCCCGAGGCGCGGGAAATTATCGAGATAACCTTGTTCCAGCCTTCCCCGACCGAGGGGCCGTACCCCCAGCCAAGAGATTCATACGATCCGCCCGTGGTGAAGGAGGAGAACATTTTCATGAGCACGTTGCCCGTGAGGGTGTCGGTAACGCATACGTCCACAGCTCCGGCGAGGATGTCGTTTCCCCGGAGTACGGCGCCGCCGTCCTTCCGGACGCTTGCGCCGAAGGAAAGGGCGTATCCGTTTTCCTTCAACCTGGTCAGAGCTTTATGCACGATCTGCGCCCCGTCGACGTTGAGAATTCCAACCGAAGGATTTTCGATCCCCAGGGCCTTTGCAGTTGCGACGCCATAGAGAGCGTTACGGACCATAGCCTCAACCCTGCCCACTGCGGAAGTTCCCGTGGAGGAGGCGATGATCATCGGCTTACCCTTCCCGGGGGTTACCACTCTTCCGATCGTCGTCACGCCGAGAGGAAACGGATAGTGCAGTGCGACGGCGCCGGAAATGCGGCCGTCGGCGAGCGCCTTTTCCATAGCTGCGGCGACATCCTCTTCGCAGGGTTCGGTCTCTATCCATGAGAGTTTTTCGAAACCGGGTATACGCGGCCCGATCATCACGACTTCGATGCGGGAGGAATTCTCGGAAGCGAGTAGTGCGCCGCGCGCCAGCTCTTCTCCGCCAAGTTCGCTGCCTAGCGCCATGAGTCCCACGGAGACGCGGGGTCCGCCCGTACGGGCCTCCTTCACAATATCCGCCAGGGCCTCTCCGATGAGTTTTTTAATCTCGGACATCTCGGCCACCACCGGCTATGCGAGCTTCCCGGACAGTTCGGAGAGAACCTCGAGGAGAAGCGCTTTTACATCGTCTTTCGAGACTGCTGCAACCGAGCTCTTCTTACCCGTCGGAGGTTCGAGCAGGAAAGAAGCGCCGTCGGCGAGGTTTGTCAAACGAGCGAGGAAGAGGCTTCCCTTGCCGATGATCATCGCTCTCTTCATCTTCCCTGCGACCATCGCGTCGCAGGCATGTCCGACAAACGGAACTCCTGAAGGAATATGTCCTTGAGTATGCGCGATTCCCGGTACGCCGCGCTCCTTGACGAAGGTCATCATATCGGCCTTCTCAATGGCCTTTTTTGTCACCGCCAGCGCGGCGGTCATCTTGATGTTCGCAAGCGGAACGTCGCCTGCGCCTGCAGGGAGAGTGATCTCGTTGATATGCATCTCGGCCGCGAACTTGTCCACGTCGAGGAAGGAAAGTCCCGCCCTCTCAAGCGGATCGAGGATGAGCGCAGTGGTAACTGCCTGAGGAGAGGAACCTGCGGCGACCGTATGTTTCCCGAGAACGTCGAGACGCATCACCGGAAGTTCTCCGTCATCCGGGACAAGGAGTATCGCAAAGTTGCCCATGCAGTCCTCAAGCGCGGGCATCTTCTTTTTCACGTGGTCGCGCCCGTTCATGAAGAGCTTCGGGACAGCCCCTCCTGCGAGGACGACACAGTTCTTCCGAGCGCCGCAGGCGACCTGGGACGCGGCGGCGATCATCGCGTTCACCGGTCCTGCACAGAAACTGCGGACATCGCATCCGCTGGCGTTCGCGCATCCCGCGATTTCCGCGATCGCCTTGGCGAAGTTGCCTCCGGCTCTCTGGTTCATATCTCCTGCGCCCTCTTCGGAGCATTCGACGACAAAGTCGACTTCCTCGGGAGTCATTCCGGTCTTCTTGAGGAGATGGAGCAGGGAGAGCACCCCTCCCGCTTTGCAGGCAAGATTCTCAAGAAGCACATAGGCGAAGAGACAGTCGTCTATGTCATGGCCGTTCCGGACACATCCGACAACCTTGCCTCCGAAATAGAGGGCAAGTCCTTTTTTATGAGCAACCTCCCCCTCAATCTCTGTAAGCTCGTGTCCGGTCTCGAGGCGGGAGAGCACCTTTTCGTTCATCACCGGGCTTACGGCCAGCTTCTCCCGAACCGAAGCCGCAAATTCCTTTTCGAGCCAAATGATATCGAAGACGTCGCATATATCCATGAGACCGAGGAACTCGTCCTCAGGCATAATTTCACCATAAGCGCCGTACCGGCTCGAGCCGGTCAGCCTGTTTGTGTACCAGGGCTGGGGAGTCTGTTCCAGCTTTTCAAGAGAGATACCGCCGATGTATGCCTGGTTGGGCGCATAATCCCTGGCATCTTCATACGTCTGTAAAAAAGAGGGCAGTTCCTTGAGAAACTCCGTCTCTCCCTTCGTCTCTCGCTCAACGTGCGGCGTGTTTCCGTAATGATATCCCGTTTCGGGAGCGTGATTCAGGCAGTAGGCATATCCTTTGATTCCTACGGTGGCCATGACGTTCCAACCTCCTTGTGCTTTTCTCGCACGGCCGGTTCCGGGGTTCCCCCCGGTTCCGGCCGTATACGCAACAGAATCAGTCGGTAAATACCGTCTGTTCCGTTATCTCCGTTTGAAGTGCCTTCAAGGCTTTTTCAACAAGATGGCGACGGATTACTTTTTCTTCCGCCATTGTCCTCGATGGGTCGCCGAGAGGATAGGGTATAGCAACTGCGGGGATGATTCTGTTCGCTCCTACCGTGAGGGAGATGGGGACTATGGTGCAGATGTGCACCACAGGAAGACCTGCGCGTTCGATTTCTTTGACCATCGTTGCACCGCAACGAGTGCAGGTGCCTCAGGTGGATGTGAGGATAACGGCGGTCACTCCGTCCGCGATCAGCCTTTTCGCGATTTCTTCGGCGAAGCGTTTGGCACTGGCCACGGCAGTACCGTTGCCGACCGTAGTATAGAACTTGTTATGCAGCTTCTTGAAGACGCCCTCTTTTTCCATATCGCGAAGAACGTCTACCGGAAGCACTCTGTCCGCATCCTGATCGGCGTACGTTGCGTCATAACCGCCGTGGGCTGTGCAATACGAATCGCATGTAAGATCCATCACGCCCGAGATGTCGTATTCGCCGAATTTGCTCGCGCTGGAGGCCTCGATATGATCGGGGTTCCCTTTGGGGCAGATACCGCCGGAAGTGACAAGCGCGATGACCGCGTCTTTCATATTTTTGATCGCGGGATTGGGGGCCACGCGGTCGAAGACGGGCATCGGATATTCGGTGACAAACGGCTCTCCCTTGAGCTTTGCGGTGAACATATCAACCGCGCGCTCTGCAGCCAGCTTCTCGTAGAACTTGTTCTTTCTGATGCCGCGCTCGATGTATCCTTCCTCGGAAGGCGTACCGAGATTCTCACCCTTGAGCAGCTTCAGAACAAGCTTTGCCATCGCGGGAACAGCCTTCCGCATGCCGGCGGCGCTGTCGGGAGTCTCCACGATGTAAAAACTCTTCTTGTACATCTCGACGCCCGGGTTCTCCGGGTACATACCGGAGACGACCGGGATACCAAGCTTCTTCACTACGGCTTCGCCGAGAGCGCCGCACGCAGTGCCGTACCGTCCGGCGTTGAATGCAGGACCGGCGACAACCGCGTCGGGTTTGTACTTGCTCATCATCCCAAGAATTTCCTCGCTCGCCTTCTCCATATTCGAGGCGAAATACGAGTCGCCGCAGATGACGGTAGCCACGATTTCGGCTTCGGCCCCAAGAGCTGCCTTTAAAGCCTGTCCGGGGCCGACTATACCTTCGCGAATCTCCGGCGTTATGTCGGCCTTCTCTTCACCGCCGATTCCGGCGTAAAACTGATTTATATAGTGTATGATCCGGTAAGTCACGATGACGACCTCCCCTCCTACAGGGTGTATTTACTGAACTGCCCGCGAATGCCGCTGACGGCCTCGGACAGTTTCTCGGGATCAAGCACCATTTCCATCATGCTGATCTGCTCTTCCCAGGCGTTTGCATCGCACTCGTCCCGAATCTCCTGTTCAAAAACATGAAATACAGCGAGTCCAGACTGGACTCCGGCCAAGGGACCTGCATACGTCGGATCTCCGTTGCTCACCGTTTCGGCGTAGATTTCTGCGCCTTCGGCATCGGACGATCCGAGAATGACGACCACGTTTTCAGGGCCGTACTTTTCAACAGCGTCCTTGATGCGCTGCTGATTCTGCAGATCCATGGCTCCTGCGGCGGTTCAGACGAAGCATTCGGTTACCGAGAAGACGATGTCGGCGCCGCTGTTCTTCAGACACGTTTCCATAGCGGGGCCTGGAACGCCGTCGCGTTCACCGAGGAGAAGCACTTTTTTGCCTGCCAATTTCCCCATGCTCTTGCACCTCCTTGTCGAAAAACTTGTATCCGGGTATTCCCGGTTTGGTCACATCAGATGGTGTACGCGCCCAGCTTCGTGAAACCAAGCTCGCTCGTGGAACCCAGTATTGCCTGAAGCTCCACTGTGATCGTCCCGTCGGCGGCGAGAGAGCCCTGCCAGCCTCCGGCGATGACGTTGGCCTCTTCGGGGACGCCGATGACTTTCTCCATCGGAGGAAGCACAATCACTTCGTTGGCGTTTCCGGCAGTCACGCACGCGTCGCCCTCGGGGCAGGAATCGGCGAGCGACTGGCTTGCGCCGTCCTGTCCGGCGTACTCGTCGGTGAGAAGCGTTGTCTTGATTCCGGCTCGCTCCGCCTTCCAGCAGTTCATAATGAGGTCGGCGTCGGGGTTGCCGAAACCTTCCTCGGAAATGAGCAGCCCGTCCACGCCGAGCGTCTTCGCCAGCTTGATCGAATAAGAAGAGCTCCTCTTTTTGTCAGCGAGGGTGACGTTCTCGTTGGTGACGATGCAGCCGAGGAAGTTGAAATCTTTGCCGTGGCGTTTGAACATGTTGTGGATAATCGGGTTGTTCTGATGCACGTATGTGTTGTTTTTGTCGCATGCGGAAACGCAGTTGCCGGAGACGATGGCGCCGTCCATGACCTCGGTCGGGTTGAGGAACGTGGGAAGAATCTTCTTCACATCCACACCGTAGAGATACGTGTCGTGGAGCAGCCCCTGCGACTGGAGCATATACAGATAGGCGACCTTCGGAAGCCCGGGATGCGCGTGCATGGCGTCTTTCAGCGAGGGCGTTTCGTAGGTTTCAACTTTGTCGACCGAAGCGCCAAGGCACTTCTCGGCAAGATACGCGGCGGTCTTCAGTCCGGCCATCCTGCATGCCGTCTCGTAGTCGTGCTTTTCGATTCCCTCGACGTTCTCCAGGATCACGACGACGTTGCAGGTCTGAGAATACGGAGTAAACTCCGCTCCGGGTCCCTTCATGTCGATGATGCCTTCCTGGAAACGGACGATCTTCCCCGTGGTCACTACGGCCGCTCCGGAGAGGACGAGCGTCTTGCCCTCGCCCACGGAATCGACATCGGAGACCATGCCCGGGAATATTCCGCCCGGGCCTTCGATCTTGAATCGAGGCTCCACGACGTCTTTTACCGGAAGAATGCGGACGCTCTCGCCGGGAAGCGCGAAATCAACGTCCACTTTCGCAAGGCGCTCGTCCCCGGAAAGAACGGAGAGAAGCTCCTTCTTGTTCACCGTCAATACTCCGCCCTTGGCGAAGGTTTTGTCGCCCCAAGCAAGTTTGTTTACTTTTACCTTGTGCAGCTCAAGTTTCATGGCTGTCTGTCTCCCCCCTTTTACAGGCGTCGAAGGCTACTTCAAGAGAGCCTCGACGTTCTCCTTGATCTTCTCCAACGTGACATCTCCGCCGCTGATACGGGTCACCTCCGCTCCATCCTTCCAGAACAGGAAGGTAGGAAGCCCCATAACCTTGTTCGCGATCGCCACCCGGCGATTTTCCGATACGTCCACCGAGCAAAATTTCACCTTGCCCTCATACTCGTCCGCCATGGTATGGACGTTGGGAAGGAGCGCCATGCAGGGTCCGCATTTCGGCCCCCAAAAGTCGACAAGCACAGGAAGCGCGCTCTCCTTGACTTCGACGTCGAAATTCTCCTTCGTCAATTCAACCATTTCTCTTCACCTCCTTTTAGAGACTCAATTCACCGAAACTTCCCGAATGAACATACGATACCGGGAAAGACTTTCCTTCATCAAATCAGCATCGATGAATGCAAAATCCTGACGCACATCCTCAGGCATTCCCTCGACCGAGAGGATTCGTGACGATTGTGCGGAATAAATTGCAATGGCGTTTTCGATATACTCAACGGAGAGAGGATCGACGGAAGACGATGAATCCGATGCCCGTTCCATCAGGATAGAACGGTATGGATGTTGATGCGGACGAAGATTTCCGTAAAGAGGATGCGTAAGAAGAACCCATCCTTTGTGGATGAGATTTCTTGTTCGAATAAGGACATCAAGGGAATTCCCTTCGACAAAGTCGCGGGAAGAAATTTGTTCATTCAGAAGCGGGTTATTTGTGACAAGCATTCTGCGACAGAACATCCGGCTGCCTCCTCAAAAGTAGAGCACAGATAAGACATTCTCTGTCGCATAGCCCCAAAGGAAAGAGAAAAAAACAAACAGGGGAGCTACTCTATTCAGAGACCCGTCCGACCGCAATCCTTTCGCCTGAGAGTTTCCACCCTATAGAGGGTATTGCCCCTTCGGCGCTCTCCGCAAACGCAGGAAAGTCTCTCTTGCGGTGTTCATCCGGAAACACTCTTCATTTTACACAATGAAAAAAAGGCGTCAAGCCCTTTTTGTGAAAGACGGAGCAAAAAAAACGAAAATGCCGGAATCTCTTCGGATTCCGGCATTCTCACCTCGACAAAGTACGAAGCGAAATACACTTCGTACTGCAGTTCAGAGGACCGTTACCACTTCAAACCGGTGTAGAAGATGTACAGAATCGCTGCGGGAGCAATAACACGGCAAACCCAGATCCACATGCTCATCAGACCAAAGGTGAGCGTGCCTTCGTTGGTTACCTCTTTCTCCGCATCGGAGGTCCAGAACCAGCCTACGAAGAGCGAGATGAAAACTCCTCCCAACGGAAGCAGGACGTTCGAGGAGATAAAGTCCATCGCGTCCAGGAAGTCCTTTCCGGCAACCTTCGGAGCCCCTGCCAGAGACATGGCGGAAGGAATCCCAAGGGCGAAGATCAGCAGGCCCATGATGATCGCAGCCTGGGGTCTGCTCCACCCCTTGTCGATAAAGTATGCGGAAACAACTTCCAGCAGAGAAATCGCAGAAGTCAGCGCCGCTATGAAGAGAAGCAGGAAGAAGAGTCCGGACCAGATCATTGCCCCGGGCATCTTCGCAAAAACGGAGGGCAGCGTAACAAACGTCAGTCCGGGACCTGCGCCGGCGTCCACACCAAAGGCGAAGACTGCGGGGAATATCACAAGTCCGGCAAGAATAGCCACCATGGTATCAATAAAGCAGACCTGAATAGCAGCCCCGGGGAGCGCCGTCTTCCTATCGACATAGCTTCCATAAGTGATCATGCACCCCATGCCGAGGGAGAGCGA
>ERZ1645192.501-NODE-501-length-32467-cov-10.084506_pt1 | contig 32467 bp, 31 predicted proteins | sample MGYA00575354_ERZ1645192 | MGnify/ENA primary metagenome ERZ1645192 (study PRJEB40844, sample SAMN11349763) | freshwater sediment metagenome | isolation source: river sediment | host: Sediment | place: India: Faizupur Khadar , New Delhi | collected 2017-02-21 ...
TATATTGGTAGAACCCGGATATCCAATCATGTATATCGTCCCGTAGGGACGAAACATTATTTAATGAATTATGCTTTAATCTTTTGTCCGGCAAGTACAGTATTGTAATCTGCTTCAAATTTGCCTTTGCTGATCGCAGTCAGCTTGCCCTTCAGGAGCCTTTTTCTCAACGGGCTTACCCTGTCGGTGAAAAGTATTCCGTCGAGGTGATCATATTCATGCTGAATCACCCTTGCAAGGTAGCCTTGATAAACTTCATCATGAAATTCCCACCTCTCGTCATAATAAGTGATCCTGATATGCCCTTCACGTTTTACTTCTTCCCTCAGGTTGGGAATACTCAGGCATCCTTCCGCCATAAGTTCAAGATCTCCGCTTCTTTCTATTATCCTGGCGTTTATAAAAACCTTTTTGAAGCCGGCCATCTCTGGTTCATCTTCTGCAAGAGGCTCGCCGTCGATAACGAACATCCTGATCGACTTCCCGATCTGGGGAGCGGCAAGCCCAAGCCCTTCCGACCTGTAAAGAGTTTCGAACAAATCAGTAATCAGCTGGTCAAGATCAGGATAGCTCCTGTCGATGTCTACAGCAACTTTTCTCAGTACCGGATGTCCATATATTACTATTGGGTAAACCATGATTGTCTCAAATGTAGTAAATATCTGTTTATCTGTAAGCTGTCAGCAATCAGCTGCCGGCTGTCAGCTTTTAATCTTTTTCCTGGTGTAGTGCGTTATACGTCCTGTGTCATCCTTCATTCCAGGGTCTTCCTTCTTCAGTCTTTCTCCTGTCGAGGAACGACTGCAGTATTATTGCCGCACTTATCTTATCGACCATCGCCTTATCTTTCCTCTGTTTCTTCCTGACGCCTCCTTCTATCATTGCGCTGAGCGCCATTCCGGAGGTGAACCTTTCGTCGACAAGATGGACGGGTATTCCCGGGTATGCAATGCTCAGTTTCCTGATAAAGGGATTGATGTATTTAACAGCTTCGCTGGCCTCATTGTTCATTGTACGGGGGTAGCCTATGACAAATCCGTCGATTTTTTCGGTTTTGAGGTATTCCCTTAGAAATTCCTCAAATTCATTATTTCTCACTGTTTTAAGGGGAGAGGCAAAGATGTTGAGGGGATCGGCAAGTGCTATTCCGATCCTCTTTGTCCCGTAATCGATGCCCATTATTCTTCCCATGGCATAGTTAAAAAAAGGAAGGTATCCTTTTCAAGATACCTTCCCAGTGTCATGCTTCTTTGTTATTCCTTGCCTGCCGGTTCATAAACCATAGCGGCAAGCCTCTGATAGGCTTTGTATCTCCATTTTGCATTCTCCTCGGCTGCTTTGAATAGAATTTCAGCCTGATCGGGGAATGTCTTGATAAGCGAAGTGTAACGCACTTCCGACTGAAGAAAGTCCTGGAATTTTGTCCAGTCCGGCTCTTTTGAATCGAGGGTGAAAGGATTCTTGCCCTCCTGTTCAAGAAGCGGATTGTAACGATAAAGATGCCAGTAACCTGATTCAACTGCAAATTTCTGCTGGGCCTGAGTCTTGCCCATTCCATTTCTCAGTCCGTGATTGATACATGGAGAATAAGCAATGATAAGTGATGGGCCCGGATAAGCTTCTGCTTCTTTCAGAGCCTTCAGATACTGGTTGTTGTTTGCACCCATAGCTACCTGAGCTACATAAACGTATCCATAGCTCATCGCCATCTGTCCGAGATCCTTTTTACGGATCTTCTTGCCGGAAGCTGCAAATTTGGCAACAGCTCCTGCCGGTGTCGATTTGGATGCCTGTCCGCCTGTATTTGAATAAACCTCGGTATCGAGCACTATAACATTAACGTCTTCTCCTGAAGCCAGAACATGGTCAAGACCTCCGTAACCGATGTCGTAAGCCCATCCGTCACCTCCGATGATCCAGTGAGATTTCTTTATCAGATACTGCTTCAGACTAAGTATGTCCGCGGTTATATCAGTCTTATCCTTGCTGCAGGCTTCTATGACTTTTGCAGAAGCGGTTCTGGATGCCTCGGCATTATTCTTATCCCTGAGCCATTCCCCGAAAGCGGCTTTCGTCTCTTCTTTTACCGATCCGGCTGCAATTGCTTCCTGCATCTTAATAGCGATCCTTTCGCGCATCTTACTTGTCCCGAGTGAGAGTCCCAGGCCGAATTCTGCGTTGTCTTCGAAGAGAGAGTTTGCCCATGCCGGACCGCGTCCCATTTTATTGTGTGTATAAGGCATCGACGGAGCTGATCCGCTGTAGATTGAAGAACACCCTGTTGCATTGCTGGCTATCATACGGTCGCCAAAAAGCTGGGTAATAGCTTTGAGGTAAGGTGTTTCCCCGCAACCTGCACAAGCGCCCGAGAATTCGAACAGAGGCTGTGAGAACTGGCTGTTCTTAACATTAAGAAACTTGTCAACCACATAGTCCTTGTAACCGACCTTATCGTGAAGGTAATTCCAGCGCTCAGTTTCACCCATCTGACTGTCAAGGGGTTTCATAATCAGGGCCTTGTTCTTGGAAGGACATACATCAGCGCAGTTACCGCATCCTGTGCAGTCGAGCACGCTGACCTGAACCCTGAATTTATATGCCTTGAGAGCTCCCGGGATTCCCTGGATAGTTGAGGTCCCTTCAGGAGCATTTGCAAGTTCATCCTCTGTAAGAAGGAAAGGACGGATTGCAGCATGAGGACATACATATGAACACTGGTTGCACTGAATGCACTCATTGGGCTGCCATTCAGGAACATTGACGGCAATACCGCGTTTCTCGAATGCGCTGGTTCCGGAGGGGAACGTCCCATCTTCTCTTCCGGTGAAGGCGCTTACAGGAAGATCGTCACCCTTGAGAGCATTTATTGGCTCCATCACCTCACGGATGAACTCAGGTATTTCACGGGTATCCTGCTTCTTTTTAACTTCTATTTTTGCCCATTCTGCCGGTATTTCAACCCTGGTGACACTGCTGCCCCTGTCGACTGCCGCATTGTTCATCTTGATTACATCTTCTCCCTTTCTTCCATAGCTTTTGTAAATGAACTTCTTCATTTCATCTTCGGCCTTCTCATAGGGGATAACATCGGCAACCTTGAAGAAAGCTGCCTGCATTATTGTGTTGGTTCTTGTTCCAAGACCAAGGTCTTCAGCAATAGCAGTGGCATTTATAATATAAAAGTTGATCTTGTTCTCTGCAAGGTATTTCTTCATGTGGTCAGGAAGACGTTCCTTAGTCTCTTCAGCATCCCAGATGGAGTTGAGAAGGAATGTTCCGCCCTTCTTCAGCCCTTTGAGCATATCGTATTTGTCAAGGTATGAAGGCACATGACAGGCAACAAAATCGGGTGTGTTTACATAGTACGGTGAACGGATAGGGGAGTCACCGAAACGAAGGTGAGAAATGGTGATACCGCCCGACTTCTTCGAGTCGTATGCAAAATATGCCTGGCAATACTTGTCCGTTGTCTCACCAATTATCTTTATTGAGTTTTTGTTGGCTCCAACCGTTCCGTCAGATCCAAGACCGTAGAATTTGGCTGAATATGTTCCTGAGGGAGAAACGTTTATCTCGGGAAGGACCGGGAGGGACGTGAAAGTTACGTCATCAACGATGCCTACGGTGAAGCTATTCTTCGGTTCTTTGGCTTTCATGTTCTCGAAAACCGAAAGTATCTGGCTTGGAGTGGTGTCTTTTGAGCTCAGCCCGTAACGTCCTCCTATTATCTGAGGCCTGCTGTCCTTTCCATAGAAAAGATCAACTATATCGAGATATAACGGTTCGCCCGGAGCTCCGGGTTCTTTTGCCCTGTCGAGGACTGTTACCTTTTTAACAGACTTCGGGAAGACATCAAAGAAATACTTAGGCGAGAAGGGACGGTAAAGATGTACTGTAACAAGACCTACTTTTTCTCCTTTTGCCCTGAGATGATCGATCACTTCCTTAGTAGTTTCTGTTACCGAACCCATCGCAACAATTATATTCTCAGCTTCCGGATCACCATAATAGGTGAAGGGCTTATACTGTCTTCCGGTGAGCTTGCTTATTTCGGTCATGTATGAATTGACAATGTCGGCAACCGGCTCATAGAAGCTGTTTATCGCTTCCTTGGCCTGGAAGAAGATATCCGGGTTCTGGGCAGTTCCCCTCATAACCGGATGCTCGGGATTAAGCGAATTGTTCCTGAATCGCGACACTGCATCCCAGTCGATCAGCTTCCTCATGTCTTCCATGTCGGTAGCCTCAATCTTCTGAATCTCATGGGAAGAACGGAAACCGTCGAAGAAATGAACGAAGGGAATTCTTGATTTGATTGCAGTAAGGTGAGCAACACCGGCAAGGTCCATTATCTCCTGTACGCTTCCGCTTGCAAGAAATGCGAAACCTGTCTGCCTGGTTGCGTAAATATCACTGTGGTCGCCAAATATCGAAAGAGAATGAGCTGCAATGGTTCTTGCACTTACGTGCAATACTCCGGGAAGCAGTTCAGCTGCTATTTTGTACATGTTCGGGATCATCAAAAGAAGACCCTGTGAGGCGGTGAAGGTGGAAGCAAGAGCTCCGGTCTGAAGCGCTCCGTGAAGTGCGCCTGCAGCGCCGCCTTCCGACTGCATCTCGACAACCCTTACTGTTTCGCCGAATATGTTTTTCAATCCGTTGGCAGCCCACTCGTCAATATACTCTGCCATTGTCGAAGAAGGTGTAATAGGATATATGCAAGCGACCTCGCTAAACATATATGCAACATGCGATGCAGCCTGATTGCCATCGCATGTTATAAATTTTTTCTTTCCCATGATATAATGAATAATATGTTTGATTAAAGATGATTTTCAAACGAAAGTGCAAAGGTACAAAAATTATCCGTCTGTTATCCGCCATTCATTGAAATAAGGAACTCTTCGTTCGACTTGGATTGCATAAGTCTGTCACGGAGGAATTCCATTGCTTCAACACCGTTCATATCAGTAAGATAGTTCCGGAGCACCCATATTTTCTGAAGTATGTTTTTATTCAGGAGGAGATCCTCACGCCTGGTGCTGGAGGCGGGAATATCTATGGATGGGAATATTCTTCTGTTCGACAGCTTGCGGTCGAGCTGAAGCTCCATATTGCCTGTACCCTTGAATTCTTCAAAGATAACATCATCCATCTTTGAGCCAGTCTCGGTAAGAGCAGTAGCGATTATGGTAAGCGATCCTCCGTTCTCGATGTTCCTGGCAGCGCCGAAGAAACGCTTGGGCTTATGAAGTGCATTTGAATCAACACCGCCCGACAGAACCTTGCCTGAAGCAGGCGCTGTGGTGTTGAACGCTCTTGCAAGCCTGGTTATTGAGTCAAGAAGTATTACCACATCATGGCCGCATTCAACAAGCCTTTTTGCCTTTTCCAGAACTATGTTTGCTATACGGCAATGCCTTTCAGCCGGCTCGTCAAAGGTGGAAGCTATCACCTCGGCCTTTACGTTGCGGGCCATATCGGTAACTTCTTCCGGCCTTTCATCAATCAGCAGTATCATAAGATAAACCTCCGGATGATGCTTGGCAATTGCATTGGCAATCTCCTGAAGAAGTATTGTCTTACCTGTCTTCGGCTGTGCAACTATCAGACCTCTTTGTCCTTTGCCTATAGGGCAGAACATATCGATCACTCTCACTGAAAGAGAACCTTCTCCCGGAGTACAAAGGGTAAATTTCTCATTGGGGAAAAGAGGGGTCAGAAAATCAAAAGGTACCCTGTCGCGAATAAAATCGGGACTCCTTCCGTTAATCTCGTCAACCTTTATCAGGGGAAAATACTTCTCTCCCTCTTTCGGAGGACGTATGGAACCTTTAATGGTGTCGCCTGTCTTAAGGCCAAAAAGCTTGATCTGAGACTGGGAGACATAAATGTCGTCGGGCGAGTTCAGGTAGTTGTAATCGGGCGAGCGGAGAAAGCCGTAACCGTCCGGCATGATCTCGAGTACTCCCGTATTATATATAATACCTTCAAATTCATAAGGCTTTTCCCTTTTTTCTTCTCTGGCAGGCTGTACCTCAGGCAACTGCTCCCTGATTACCGGTTCCACAGGAATTTCTCCTCCGGATATAACGTCGGCAACCGGTTTCGGCTCTTCATAAAGAGGTCCGGCATCAATCAGAGGCAAAGTGTTCTCGACCACAATTTCAGGTTTTCTTTCTTCCCTGGGAGTGAATTTTCTTTCATTGAACTGAGGCCTGTTGTCCTTCCGGTCACGAAGGTTCGGGTCGCGATGCTGCCACTTCCTGGGCCCGGGTTCCGGCCTGGACGTCTCAGAATTTCTGAAAAGATCCGGCTTTTCTTCAGTCTTTTCCGGACCTTTTTCGGATTCCCGGCGTTCGGGAGGAGCGGATTCAGGTTTTCTGATGTTCTCGGGAGAAACCGAAATGACAGATTCAGTAGGCCGGCCTGACACCGGTTTGACCATCCTGGGCCTTTTGCCCCGCCTCTGACCCTGCTTCTCCCTCTGCTGAACAGATTGGTCGGGAACCTGACTTAATGGTTTGTTTTCCTGAATACTTACTTTCTTTTTTTCAGTGGCTTCAATTGCCTGTTGATCAAGAATTTTATATATCAGATCCTGTTTTTTTAAAGACTCCGTCCTTTTGATTTTAAGTCCTTTGGCTATCTCCCGCAACTCGGGCAGAAGCTTGTTGCTTAACTCAAGAATGTCATACATGATTAAAAAGAATGTAGATAAGAGATTTTAAAGTTTGTTATCGGATAACCAGACTAGTGAATGAATCTGAGCCGGCGAGAAAACTGGCACAATAATAGCAAAATAAATAATAATCCCGCTCGATTATAAAAAAAAAGATTTGAGAAAATTCAACTAAATGTTTTCAGGATCCCCACGCTCCGGTAAAATTACATGACATAAAGATAATTCAAAAGCCCGATTTAACAAAAAAAAGTTACTGTAAGATGAATATTTAGTTGATATTTTTATTAAAATTGTGCATTAGCCTTCTGTTTGGTACCTAACCATCCTTGTTCTCGTAATGCGTCAGCTAAAGATAACAAAGCAGGTCACTAACCGCGACACTCCATCTCTCGACAAGTATCTTCAGGAGATTGGAAAGGTTGACCTTATTACTCCTGAGGAGGAAGTTATCCTGGCACGGAAAATCAAAAAGGGTGATTCGGAAGCTCTTTCAAGGCTTGTAAAGGCAAACCTGCGTTTCGTAGTCTCAGTGGCCAAACAGTACCAGAATCAGGGAATGGGTCTTCCCGATCTTATTAACGAAGGTAACCTGGGACTTATGAAAGCTGCCCAGCGCTTCGACGAAACCCGGGGTTTCAAGTTCATTTCCTATGCCGTCTGGTGGATCAGGCAGTCAATCCTCCAGGCTCTCGCCGAACAAGCCAGGATAGTAAGGCTGCCCGTAAACAAAATAGGATCAATAAACCGTATAAACAGGGCTTTTGCCCGGCTGGAACAGGAATACGAGAGGGAACCTTCTTCACAGGAGATTGCCGACCTTCTGGAAATGATCCCCGAGGATGTAAAGGAATCCCTTAAAACCAACGGCCGTACCGTAAGCATGGATGCCCCGATCAGCAGCGAGGATGAAAATACCATGTACGATGTGATGCAAAACCCCGATACCCCAAGTCCCGACAAAAAGCTTATCAACGAATCCCTGGCATGGGAAATTGAAAGAGCCCTGAGCACCCTCTCCCAGAGAGAAGCTAAAGTCCTTAAACTCTACTTCGGCCTTGGAATGAAACATCCCTTCACCCTTGAGGAAATAGGGGAGGAACTAAAACTTACACGTGAGAGAGTGCGCCAGATCAAGGAAAAAGCAATAAAAAGGATTCAGTTCACAACCAGATGCAAAATCCTGAAATCCTACCTGGGTTAGGTTTTTGTTCCTATATTTGCCCAAAACCGCTTTCATGAACCACCTTTTATCCCCTTCATTGCTTGCAGCTGATTTTCTCAACCTCGGAAAGGATGTCAGAATGGTCAACAGGAGCCTTGCCGACTGGATACACTGTGACATAATGGATGGCCTGTTCGTTCCGAACATATCCTTCGGCCTGCCTGTCCTGGAACACATCAGGAAAATTGCAGAAAAACCGCTCGATGTTCACCTGATGATAATGGATCCCGACAGATACCTTTCGCGATTCCGTGACGCCGGAGCAAATATCCTTACCGTCCAGTATGAAGCCTGCACACATCTTCACAGGACAGTTACGGAAATACGCAGACTTGGAATGAAGGCCGGAGTTGCTATAAATCCCCATACCCCGGTTTCACTCCTCAAGAACATTCTTCCTTCTTTGGATATGGTTCTTATCATGACAGTAAACCCCGGATTCGGCGGACAAACATTCATCGGGGAAAGCTACAGTAAAATCAGGGAACTATCGGAGATGATCAGCAGGGGAGGTTTCGATGTATTGATCCAGGTCGACGGAGGAGTGGATACAACCAATGCACGGTCGCTTGTTGATGCAGGTGTGAATGTTCTGGTCGCAGGAAATGCAGTGTTCTCATCTCCCGACCCTGAAGCCACAATAAGTAATCTTAAACTTTTTTCTGAATAGGGAAGGGGGCTATTTCCCGATCTCCGATTCAATGTATGAAATTATTTTCCTGACATTGCCGGGATGAAACCATTCAATACCGGAATCCCTGTTCCACCAGGTTATCTGCCTTTTGGCATATCTTCGGCTGTTTCTTTTTATAAGGTCTATCGCCGCTTCTCTTGTGGTTTTTCCTTCGAAGAAGCCGAACAGCTCGGAATACCCTACGCTTTTCAATGGATTCAATCCCCTCAGCTCATATAATCCGCGGGCTTCCTCTTCGAGTCCTGCTTCAATCATCCTGTCAACCCTGGAGTTGATCCTTTCATAAAGTTCCTTCCGGTCGCGGGTCAGACCTGTTTTTATTATCCTGAAATCCCGTTCGGAACTCCTGCTTGTCAGAAATTCAGAGTATTTTCTGCCTGTGCTCTCAAAGATCTCGAGAGCCCTGATGATCCGCTGGTGATTCCTGAGATCCACCTTCGAATAATATTCCGGATCGGTGAGACGCAAACAGGCCCTGAGACTTTCAATCCCTTCGTCCCGGAACTTGTCGTTGTATTTTTTTCTGACTGAAGGATCAATATCGGGAATGTCATCGATGCCATTGCAAACAGCATCAATATATAAGCCTGAACCTCCTGTAAGCAGCGCTGCTCCGTGAAGGCTGAAGAGCGAGGGCAGAAGTCCCAAAACTGCTCTTTCATAAAGACTTGAACTGTAGTATTCGGTTACGGAAATGAACTGAACGAAATGGTGTCTGATCCTTGAAAGCAGGGCCGGATCAGGAACGGCTGTTCCGATGGTCATTTCCCTGTAGAACTGCCTTGAATCGGCCGAAATAATTTCGATTCCGAAATGAGAAGCGATCTCAACGGCAACGTCAGTCTTGCCAACCCCAGTCGGACCCAGTAAAACTATAAGAAAATTATTCATTTATCTCCGATCGGCGAGGATTATTCTTCTTCCTCGTCAATAACTTCGGGATTGTCAAAATCTGAAAGAGGATTTTCATCATCTTCATCGAGGAAGAGTTCATCTACTTCAGCTTCGTCATCTTCATCCTCCTCGTCATCGGAAACAACAATATTATTGTAGAGCTTGCGTGAACTGGTTCCAAAAACAACCTGCTTGGGAGGAACTCCCTTGGAATTGGTGCAGATCGGATACTCACGGTCATCAATTTCCTTCGCCTCCCCCGTATATTCTACAAACAATCCCCTGTCGTTGAAAAAATCGAACACATACAGCAATTTCTGGTTCTTGCGGAAGATTATATCTTCGAGAATTGCCGATTCCATGGTAGAAGAACCAGTTCCCATATCGAAAAGAGTGAACTCCTCTTCTTTCTCCCAATTGTCGGTAGCAAGATAGAACGAAGCCATCTGTGATTTGTCATATTCAAGCTCATCCTGAATAATATTGTGAAAATCCATTAAGGTCTGCGAGTCAAGGAACTCAAATTCCCTCACAAACGACTCATCTTCATCCGATAAAACAACAAACTTATATACCATGATCCAGTTTTGATTCGACCGGTGCAATATAATATTTTTTACATTACAATATCCCTGGTGTGTTTTTTTTTAGAAGAAATTCAAGAGTGTCAATACCATCTGCATAATCCCATAGCTCAGGCATCTGAGCCTTTCCAAAAGGTGTGTTGTTCCTGCCTGCTATGCATTGTATGCTGTCCTTTAGCAGTTCTGTTTCCCTTTGAAGGCCGTCGACTGTCTTGTAGTATTCAAAATGAAGTACGGCAACGGGAGAAGCAAGCCTCGGGTCGTTCCGGCAGAGCAGAAATCCGGTGTCTATATACTCATCCCTGTTTACTATGAAAACAGCTTTGTTGTAATCGTAATTGTTTGCATACTTGTTGTGTTCTGCCAGATAGCTGTATTCGCTCCACCTTTCTGCAAGAGCTCTGACATCATAGCCCACGGGCACATATATCTTGGAGATACTCCTGCAGCCCAGGCCGAAATACAAAAAGACATCAGCTCCCAGCCCGGCAATTTCCGCGCCTGTCTCATTCCCTTCAATTATGCCGATGCTGTTCCTGTTCTTCCGGATGATGTGAGGGTATTTGCCGAAATAATAATCGAAATACCTCGATGTATTATTGCTGCCGGTTGCAATAACCGAATCAAATCCCTTAAGCAGCCCATCGGTGAATCTTATCCTTTCCCTGAATGACGGATTTATCTCCCCCAGCATTTCACCAATAAAAACGATAAGGTCAGGATCCTTTGAACTTGTTTTGGCAATTACCCTGTTGCCGGTAATAAGAACTGAAAGAAAATCATGGAAGCCCACAAGGGGAATATTCCCTGCCATTACAACAGCTACGTCCGACGGTTCTGATATTTCTGATAGTTCCGGATACATGCCGGTCCATGCTTCCAGTTTCCCGGCGGTCAGCAGGTCAGCAATTGCACTTAGAGCGTGCTCAACGTTCTGCGGTGTAAACCAACCATTTTTGAATTGCTGGTTACTGATCAGTCCCTTAACAGCATCCACGTATTTCCCATCCTTACCCGCAAGCGAATCCCTGAGAATCTGCCCGAGTTCTGAGAATGTTTCTATCCTTTCAGCAAGAATCATTATTGAAGTGTTTGAGGGAGCAAATTTATCAAATATGCTGAAAAGGATGCACTTTACCCCAGCCAAATCCCGGGTTTTAAAATCTGACAGGTCTTCATGAAAATCAGAGCTTACTGCACCGGATCGGCGGAAGCTCTTTAATATATTCAGGACGGGACGGGAACGAGTACTGTTATTTAAGAGTGAAGTTAATCGGTACCATGTACCAAACCGGTACAGCCTTGCCTCCCTGGCGGCCCGGTTCAAAACGCGGCAGCATACTTACTACCCTGAGGGCTTCTTCATCCAGTTCCTTGCTAACTCCCTTGAGGACTGATCCCCTGACTGCCCTGCCTTCCTGGTCAACACAAAACCTGATGATCACTTTTCCCTGTTTACCGGCAATTTTTGCCGATTCCGGATATATGGTATTTTCCATCAGGAAATTAAGAAGTGCGACTTCGCCGCCCGGAAAGTAGGGCATTTGCTCGACCACTACAAAAGGCTCGGTACTCTTGTCGGCATTGTTTTGGTTCAGGCCTGAAGCTTCTTCTGAAGGCACGGGTGGCGGCGGAGGAGGTGGAGCCGGCTCCTGCTGTGTTGCTTCCTGAGGGATTTTCTGCTCAGTACAGGTCGAAAATGCCAGCATAACGGTGATAGTGACAGGTATGATAATCAGTAATTTCAGGTTTGCCAGCGAACAGGTCGGTTTTTTTGACATCATCATCATCCTCTTTTTTACAAGTGAGGGATTTGAAAAGCTGTTTGAGATCCTGAAGACTTTCGACCTGAATATCTGATTCAGAAGTATCTTCTGGTAATTGCTTACCGAAGTTCCCTTGCTGATGCATTCCAGGTCGGCCTGGTACTCATGGACTGCCCTGAGCGACCTTTCAAAAAGATGGATGGCCGGATTGAACCACTGAAAAACCTTTATGAACTCAATAAATACAATATCTGAAGAATGATTATAGTTGATGTGATTTTGTTCATGCCTTATTATCTCGGTTTCCTCAAAGCGCGAAAGATTGTCACTTAGAAATATATGCCCGAATGCCGAAAAACCTGATGTTTCAAGCCCCTGAAGCCTTATGAGGTTGGAATTCCGGCTCCTTTTACGGATTATCAGAAATACAAGCTCCGACAGGTCGAAAGTGAACTTGGCAAGAAAGAGTACAAGTCCCGATGCATAAATAATACATATCCATTTAAGGATTGATGCTGCTAAAGCAGTATCAGCAGCAGGAGCATTGCCGTTACCATTGCCTGCAACAAGAACTTCCGACAGGACTCTTCCGAAAACAGGAAAATTCAATGGTTTGTTTGTATGCACAGTTATCAACGGAAGCACCATTGCCGAAATTACTGACAGAATGATGAATGCCCTGTTCCGGCTGTGCAAGGTGTCGCGATGAAGAAATATCCTGTAAACCAGATAAAATGCAGCCAGATAGACTGCTGCTTTTACAGTGTAAATGATTAGTGTGTTCATTTTCCGGAATTCTGTTTCTTCATTTCACTTTCCATAATCTTCATAATCTCTCCCATCTCACTTACCGATATGCTCCTTTCCCTGGCAAAGAAACTCACCATTTTCTCAAATGAGTTTGAGAAATAATCCTTAACGAAATTGTTAAGATGGGCTTTGGAGTAGTCGTCCTTTGAAACAAGGGGAAAATACTCATGGGTTCTGCCGTAAGCCTTGTGGGCAACAAAACCCTTGTCCTGAAGTATCCTTACAATTGTGCTTACAGTGTTGTAGGCCGGCTTCGGATCATCGAAATGTTCAAGAATGTCCTTCACAAATCCTTTTTTGATCTTCCAGAGTACCTGCATTACCTGTTCCTCTGCACGTGTAAGTTCTCTTATATCCTCCTTCATCTTTATATTTTTTTATTGCCGGAAAACCACTTATCAAATGTAAAACGAATAATTTAGTTTTACAACTAATTCGTTAATTATTTTCAGTCTCTTACCGTCAGATTGAAAAATAGTGTACTTTTATTTTTTTTGGAGCTGTTAAAGAATTGAGGAGATGAATCGGGTAAAAAGAATAGGTATTATCAAGGATAATCTTAAGATTGCCGTGAGGGCGATCAGGTCGAACAGGGTAAGGGCTATCCTGACGATGTGTATTATTGCCTTCGGTATAATGGCTCTTGTGGGGATTCTCACGGCAATCGATGCAATAAAGTCATCGCTGACTTCCCAGTTCACAATGATGGGAGCCAACTCCTTCACCATTTCATCGCGGGGCATGAATATTCAGATCGGCAATGACAGGCAGAGGGGGCGTAATCACTCGACGATCACATACAGGCAGGCTATGGAATTCAAGGAAATGTTCACAGAACCGGCCTGGGTTTCGGTTTCCTTCAATGCCACAGGGATGTCGACGGTAAAATACGGTTCGGAGGAAACCAATCCGAATGTCAGGCTTGTCGGTGTTGACGAAAATTATCTTGCAGTGTCGGGATATGAAGTAGAAAGGGGCCGGAATTTCAGTACTGATGAGGTCGGAATGAACAGGCGCCTGGTCCTTCTGGGTTCAGATATCGCTTCCGATCTTTTTCCTGCAGGGGTTGATCCGGTTGGAAAGGACATATCGGTGGCAGGTCTGAAGCTTCAGGTGGCAGGTGTGCTGAAAAGCAAGGGAGCCAGCCAGATGTCGGACGACAATATATGCCTGATGCCCGTATCAACGGCACGACAGTATTTCTCCCGTCCCAACCTGAACTTCAGCATAACAATAATGCCCCTTAATCCTGTCAATCTGGATGTATTGGCCGGACAGGCAGAAGGGGTTTTCAGGGTAGTCCGCAACCTGGCGCCCACAGATGAGTCTGATTTCAACATTGTGAAAAGCGATACCATTCTTAATATGCTTCTTAAGAATATAAGGTATGTCACTCTCGCAGCTACTCTTATCGGAATTGTAACCCTGTTTGGGGCGGCAGTCGGTTTAATGAACATAATGCTTGTCTCGGTAACTGAACGTACCCGTGAAATAGGGGTGAGGAAGGCAGTGGGGGCGAAGCCAAAAACAATAAAATACCAGTTCCTTTTTGAATCGATACTTATAGGTCAGATGGGCGGTATATTCGGCATTATTCTTGGAATTATAATCGGCAATGCAGTGTCGTCTATGCTTCGATCCAGCTTCGTTGTTCCCTGGTTGTGGGTAATGATGGGAATTCTCGTCTGCTTTATCGTGGGAGTAGTTTCCGGCTATGCTCCGGCTGTCAAGGCTGCCAATGTCGATCCGATCAAGGCTCTCCATTTCGAATAAAAAAAAGCTGTCCGGGAGGACAGCTTTTTTTAAAATATAGAATAATCTGTTGTTATCTACTTAACAGTATTCATGTATGCTACCAGGTCGAGGAGCTTGCATGAATAACCCCATTCGTTGTCGTACCAGGATACTACTTTTACAAAATTGTCATTGAGAGCTATACCGGCTTTGGCGTCAAAGATGGAGGTACGAGCATCACCCATGAAATCGCTTGAAACAACGTCTTCCTCGGTGTATCCGAGAATTCCCTTAAGTGATCCTTCTGATGCATCTTTCATCGCCTTCTTAATATCCTCGTATGAAGCTGCCTTTTCAAGACGGCAGGTCAGGTCGACCACAGATACGTTAAGGGTGGGAACCCTGAAAGCCATACCCGTAAGTTTTCCCTTAAGTTCGGGGATAACCTTTGTTACAGCTTTGGCTGCACCTGTAGAGGAAGGAATGATGTTCCCCGAAGCAGCGCGGCCGCCTCTCCAGTCCTTGCTCGACGGTCCGTCGACAGTTTTCTGGGTGGCTGTTGTTGAGTGAACAGTAGTCATGAGACCTTCAAGGATACCGAAATTGTCGTGAAGAACCTTGGCAACAGGAGCAAGGCAGTTGGTTGTGCAGGAAGCGTTTGATACATACTGCATGTCGGCTTTGTATTTCTCATTGTTGACTCCCATAACGAACATAGGAGTGTCGTCCTTTGAAGGACCTGACATTACAACGCGCTTTGCACCGGCTTTGATATGACCTGCGGCTGCTTCCTTTGTGAGGAAAAAGCCTGTACATTCGAGAACATATTCTGCTCCTACTTCATTCCATTTCAGGTTGGCGGGATCTTTCTCGGCAGTTACACGGATACTGTTTCCGTTTACAACAAGCTTGCCGTCTTTTACTTCAATCGTACCGTCAAATTTCCCGTGCATGGTGTCGTACTTGAGCATGTATGCAATGTAATTGACGTCGAGGAGGTCATTTATACCAACAATTTCCATATCATTCCTCTTACAGGCAGCCCTGAAAGCCAGTCGGCCGATCCTGCCAAAGCCATTGATTCCAACTTTAATCTTTGACATAACTATATCATTAAGGGTTAATAATTTTTAAACGCACAAAGATATGGAATTTTTCCGTGCAAACGACCGGTTGTTAATAATTTGCAGGAGCCCTCTTCCTTCTGAAGATGTAGGATATTTTGTTGGTTTCGGGGTTTAAAGGATCAATTACCACACCGAATCTGTAACTTACAAACAATGAGAAATATAACGCTTTATTATCAGCTGTGGCCATTATGGGAATCTTCTTCGGGTATGCGCTTAAGGCAAGTCCGGCTTCAACAGCATGAATAAGCTTTTCTTCCTTGCTGTATTCGAAATTCAGGCCTCCCTTGGCGTAAACTCCGGGAATAAGCTTAAGCTCGCTGAGCCCTTTAGTGAACGGCGCCCTGCTGTAGACATCATAGGGCGGGTGCAAATTGACATCCAGCTTCTCCTCAACGATATCAAACTCGTAGGAAGAGACAGGATACAGGACTTTGTAATAGATGGGTTTGTAAACAGCAAGAGAAGGGCCGCCTGAAATAAAGTACCTCACGGCAACTCCACCGAGATCGGCTTTCTGGAACATTTCGCGCTGGAAACCATAGCTTCCCCTGAGATAAACAGGGAAATTCATTTTTCCGTAAACAAAAGTGCCTGGTGTCTGGTAATAAGGATTCGATTCCCTGTATTCCTTGGGATGCTTGATGGTGCCAGCTTCAATCTCGAGATATCTCTTGTTCCGGTAGTTAATTCTCCTTGCTTCACGGAAGCTTATACCATAACCATCCGAATTGAGTAAGATCCCGAACGACCTTTCATTTCTGAAAAAAATCTTCTGCTGCTCGTCAAGTTCCCCCTGTCCGAATAACGGAAATACACAAAATCCAGCAAAAAAAAATATAAGCAGCTTCTTCATTGCCATATGCTAACTCACAGGACCGGAAATCAGGCCACTACGGTTTTCAGCCGATGTTGCCTGCCTGCTCCGTCGCTGCTTCAGCATATGCAGGGCATGCTTTGTTATTGCAGGCACCGGCAAAAATTGCAGTGATAGCACAGACGAGCAGGATTACAGCAAACTTTTTCATAAAACCTTGCTTTTAATAAGACACAAAAGTAAAACAATCATTTAATAAACAACTTCCATGCCGGATTATTTTGTCCGGACGGATTTTTTCAAACAAAATATGCTTTGATTTTGTAACATATACTAAACATATTTTTTGCATTTTTGTTGTATTGATCACATATTCATTTTGTGATGAAACTACTATTAACCATAATTTTATTGTCGGTATTCATGAGCATGAATTCATTTCCCCAGGAGAAACTTCCCTATAACAGACTTTCAGAACAGGAGTCGCGCGTAATTGAGAAGAAAGGGACCGAAGCTCCCTTTACCGGAAAATACACCGACCATAGCGGCAAGGGTACCTATGTTTGCAGGAAATGCGGGGCGGCCCTCTATAATTCTTCTTCCAAGTTTAAGTCAGATTGCGGCTGGCCAAGTTTCGACGATGAGATAGAAGGAGCAGTAAAAAGGTTTCCTGATGCCGACGGGATGAGAACCGAAATAGTATGTGCTAACTGCGGCGCCCATCTCGGTCATGTTTTTACGGGTGAAAATTTCACTTCAAAGAATACCAGACATTGCGTCAATTCTGTCTCCCTCGATTTTGTCGCGTCTGAACTGGCTCCCGGCAGATACGGGACTGCCGTATTCGCAGGCGGTTGCTTCTGGGGAGTCGAGTATTTTCTTCAGAAAACCCCAGGTGTCATATCAGTCACCTCTGGTTTTATGGGAGGCCATGTTAAAAATCCTTCATACCGTGAAGTTTGCACAGGAAATACAGGCCATGCAGAAGTGGTGAAGGTTATTTACAACCCTGAACTGACATCATACGAAACTCTTCTCAAACTCTTCCTTGAAATCCACGATCCGACACAGGCAGGGGGACAGGGTCCGGATATCGGTGACCAGTACAGGTCTGAGATCTTCTATATGAATGATGAACAAAAAAAGATTGCCGACAGATATATCGGGATTCTTAAATCAAAGGGACTCAAAGTGGTCACTGCAGTCACAATGGCTTCCGCGTTCTGGGAGGCAGAGGATTATCACCAGGACTACTATTTTAAGAACGGCAAACTTCCCTACTGTCATGCCTATACCAAACGATTCTGAACCTGGAAATAAATGATACACTTATTGCTTTCGATGATTGGCGGCATAATTGACAACAGGACAATAATCGTTTCCGTAATCATTTTGCTTGCCATTCTGGTAACCGCCGGTTACTTCCTGCTTCGCAGAAGACGAAAATAAATAACTGGTTGCTGGTTGCTGGCTTTGTCCGCCATAGCTTTCTTCGACCACCTGAACGTAGTGAAGGTGGTAGCGGAGGCGGGTTACTGGTTTATGGTTTCTGGTTATAAGATTCTTACCGCACGCCGCGTACCGCACACCGCACACCGACTAACAACACCCCGCAACCTGCCAGTCTCAGATATTTACCCAGACGTTGCCTTTTTTGTTCGACTCGACAACAGCGTGGATGAATTTCATTCCCCTTACTCCGTCGTGAACTGTCGGAAACTCACCCTGATTGAATTTCTCGCCCCTGATCGATTTAGCAGCTCCTTTATAAATATTGGCAAGGGCTTCATAAATCCCCTCCGGATGCCCGGAAGGCATTGTGTGGCTTTCTTCTGCAAGCTTCTCATTGTAACTGTGAGCGGGCTTGTATGTTCTGGTAGGTTCAGTGTCGCTCAGCATGGTAAGATAATTGGGATTCTCCTGTCCCCATTTAAGACTTGCTTTAGATCCGTAAATGGCAAGAGTCAATCCATTTTCCTCGCCTCCGCATACCTGGCTGGCCCTTATGACTCCCTTCAGGTTCTTTCCAAACCTCAGGAGAACAGTCCCGTCGAGGTCAAGTTTTACATCATCCTTAACGCTGCTCAGATCCGACAGGATTTCCTTTATCCCGAGCCCTGTCGTATACTCAATCAGATTAAAGGCATGAACTCCTATGTCGCCCATACAGCTGCTTACACCTGCATGTTTGGGATCGAGCCTCCATACACCTGTGATCCTGCTGTCGGTACCATGAATGATTGAGTTGATCCATCCCTGGTAATACTGCGCATCAATACGTTGTATGGTTCCCAGAACGCCTTTCGCCACCAGATCCCTCATCTGCCTTACCATAGGATAACCGGTATAGGTATGGGTAAGAGCAAAGGTAAGCCCTGTCGAGGCAACCAGACTTTCCAGTTCCTCCGCTTCCTCAACAGTCATTGTCATCGGCTTCTCGCATACAAGATGGAATCCTTTCTGAAGGAGCTTCTTTGCAAATGGAAAGTGAAGGGCATTGGGCGTAACAATAGATACACTCTGCATCCTTTGCTCAGCCGGCAGCCTGAGCTCGGCTTCAATCATGGCATCCACACTCTCATAGCAGCGATCCAGATCCAGATCTTCCTTTGCCGCAAACTCCCTGCTGCGCTCGTAATTTACATCAAACACGCCGCAAACCAGTTCAAAATCGTTGCAGATACGCGAGGCTCTCCGATGGGCATCCCCTATGAATGCACCTATGCCGCCTCCAATCATTCCCATTCTGATTTTCTTCATATAATTATGTTTTTAAGTATGTAGTTCAGATCAACCGGCTACAGTCATATGCTTCCGGTCGGCGTTTACCTTATTTGTCAAAAGCTGAATCAAAGGCAATATCCGATGCAGGGAAATCAACCGATTTCACATACTGGCAGGCTTCAGCTGCCCCATGCTCCCTGTCCATACCGCTGTCTTCCCATTCGATCGACAGAGGACCATCATATTTTATCCTGTTCAAAGCCCTTATTATCTCCTCGAAGTTGATATTACCGCGTCCCGGACTTCTGAAATCCCAGTAGCGCCCCTTTGTACCAAATTCCGTGTGACCTCCGAAAACTCCTGCTTCAGCAGGACCGTCCGACCAGCCGGCATCCTTCATGTGTACATGGAAGATCCTGTCGCTAAAGGTGTAAATGAATTCAATATAATCAACTCCCTGGTACCCGAAGTGAGAAGGGTCATAATTGAAACCGAAAGCAGGATGATTCTTCAGAGCTGCAAGAGCTTTTTTTGCTGAAGCAATATCGAAGGCAATCTCAGTCGGGTGCACCTCAAGTGCGAACTTCACCCCAAGCTCCTTGTATGCATCAAGAATCGGTTTCCACCTGAGTGCAAATTCCCTGAAACCTTCGTCAATCATCCCGGGCAGGTTAGGAGGAAAGGAATAAGCAAGGTGCCATATAGGGCTTCCCGTGAAACCATTAACAACAGATACTCCAAGCCTGCTGGCAGCCTCGCCAGTTTTAATCATCTCGGCAGCTGCACGTTTCCTGACACCTTCGGGATCTCCGTCACCCCATACATGGGCCGGGACGATCGCCTTGTGCCTTTCATCAATACGGTCGGCTACAGCCTGCCCGACAAGATGATTGGATATCGAAAATACTTTTAGTCCGTATTTGTCGAGAAGTTTTTTCCTCGCCTTGCAATAGGCGGCATCAGCCTTGTCGACTTCAAAATGATCGCCCCAGCATGCAAGTTCCAGCCCGTCGTATCCGAACGACTGTGCCTTTTTGCAAACTGTTTCAAAGGGCAAATCTGCCCACTGTCCCGTGAAAAGTGTTACCGGTCTGCTCATATCTTTTATTTTTTCTGTTGAAATTCCAGGTGAATAGATACATGTTGCTAATATAGCAATTTCATTTTCATCAATTCAAGCCTTTCTTCGGGAATTTGTTTACTTTGTGCATTATCTGAAGCATCATATTATGAAATTCAACACAGATTTTCTCCTTCAGAGGAGAACAATAAGAAAATACACTGCACAGGATGTTCCCGATGAGATCCTTGATGAGATCATCGCTGAGGGATGCAGAACGTCTACGACCGGCAATATGCAGGTTTACAGCATTATAGTTACCAGAGACAGCTCCCTGAAACAGCAGCTGCTTCCGCTTCACTTCAACCAGGGAATGGTTACCGGAGCGCCTGTTGTATTGACTTTTTGTGCCGATTTCAACAGGTTTAATAAATGGTGCCTTCTTAACAATGCTTCTCCGGGTTATGATAATTTCCTTTCATTTGTTACAGCAGCCACGGATGCGCTTCTTGCAGCCCAGACGATCTGCATCTCGGCTGAAGCCAGGGGATTGGGTATCTGTTACCTCGGTACAACAACCTATACCGCAAATAAAATAATAGAAGTCCTCAGGATACCCCGAGGGGTGGTCCCGGTAACTACTGTGACCTTAGGATGGCCTGCAGAACATCCGGAACAACCCGACCGGCTCCCTGCAGATGCAATAATACACAGGGAGGTCTATTCCGATTATACTGACCAGGAGATAAGGGATTATTATTCCGCAAAGGAAGCCCGGGAAGATTCCGCCCGGTTTGTCAGGGAAAACAACAAAGCAACCCTTGCCCAGGTCTTTACCGATGTGAGGTATAAAAAGGCTGACAATGTGAATTTTTCCCGGATCCTGCTTCAGGTCCTGAATGATCAGGGATTCATGAACCAATAATTTATCCCTTTTGCAGCCTGGCATTATCTGAAAGAAATACCAAGGGATTCTGCAACTTCTTCCAGATCCTTTTCAATAGCCGGGACAAGCGTTATGCCTTCTTTCATTATCCTGTCCATGGCTTCCCGTTCGGGATCACCCGGAATAAGGACCTTTTCTTGTCCCTGTGCAGGCCTGGCCGAACGGAAAGTCTCTATCCATTCATCCATTCTGGACCTGAACTCTTCGGCAGGCTGAAAAGCGTCTATCCTCATTGCTCCGAAAAAATGTCCGGTTCCCTCACCTACTTTTTTGTCGAGAAGCGGAAGATAGGCAACGCTCGGGGGAACAAACGGCCCGAAATTGGCTCCGCTGAATACGGCGGAAAAAATATCCACCAGCGATGAAAGACAGTATCCCTTATGACTGCCGTGAATCCTGTCGCCCCCGAGGGTCAGCATCGATCCTCCCGCTTTTAGTATCGACGGATCATCCGATGGATTTCCGAATTTGTCCTGAACAAAGCCGAATGGCACTTTTTCCCCTTTCTTTTCTGCAACCGCCAGTTTGCCCCTGGCTATGGGAGTGGTCGCAAAATCAGCGACCAGCGGAGGCTGTTTCCCTGCAGGGATGGCTACAGCTATCGGGTTTGTTCCCATCATCCGGCTGACCGAAAAGGTTGGAGAAACAAGCGGATTTGCATTGGTGAGACAAACACCCGTCATTTCCTGTTCAAGCGCCATCATTGCATAGTATCCGGCAATGCCGAAATGGTTGGAGTTGCGTGTTGCGACCCATCCCGTACCTGCGGAACGGGCTTTCTCAATTGCGATTTCCATCGACCTGCGGGCTGCTATCATGCCAACCGCATTGTCTCCGTCAACAACAGCAGTGGAGGGAGATTCATAAACAACCCTTACCCTGGGATTCACATTGATCCGGCCTGCCTTCCATAATTCATAATAATCCTTTATCCTGATCATACCGTGAGATGCATGGCCCCTGAGCTCAGCCGCCAGGAAGACATCGGCAATGATGCTGGAGTCACTCCCGCTGCATCCCATCTTCATGAAAACCCTTTTTGTGAAATCGAACAGAAAATCCTTTGTATACATGAGATAACAGGTTAATATTTATAAAGACCTTATTTTCTGTTGAGATATCCTGCACCGGCCTGTTGCGTTGGCGTTATGGTCAGATCATTTATGCAGACATGCTCCGGCAATGTTGAGCAGAAAAAGATAACATCTGCGATGTCCCCGGCAGTCAGGGCCCTGACTCCCCTGTAGACGGCATCGGCCTTTTCATTGTCGCCCTTGAACCTGACGATGGAAAATTCAGTCTCAGCCATTCCGGGTGCAATGTTGGTGACTTTTATACCATGTTTCAGCAGATCTACCCTCATTGCCTTTGAAAGCGCATCAACAGCATGCTTGGAAGCGCAGTAAACGTTACCGTTTTCGTACACCTCCTTCCCTGCGATCGACGATATATTGAAGATATGTCCGCTACCGCGTGCAACCATGAGGGGCGCCACAGTCCGGGTAACGTAAAGAAGACCCTTCACGTTAGTATCGATCATCCGGTCCCAGTCGTCCGTGTCTCCGTCGTCGATATGTGACAGTCCGACAGCCAGTCCGGCATTGTTGACCAGAATGTCAATATCCTTCCAGCCGGAGGGAAGATTTTCAAAGGCTGATTTAACCGCAGCAAGGTCTCTTACATCGAAATTCAGCGACAAAACTTCAGCACCTGTACCGGTAAGCTCTTTTTCGAGTTCCAGCAGCCTTTCTTTTCTTCGGCCCGTTATAATCACCCTGTACCCGTTCTTTGCGAATAGTGTGGCGGTTGCTTTGCCAAAACCGGCAGTAGCGCCTGTGATAAGGATTGTCTTTTTCATGATTCCTGCGGAGATTGTGGTCGTAAAAATAGAAATTATTTATTGCATTAATATTAATCTCAAACAAAGCGGTTTTGAGCTTTCACTCAGGAAACAAACGGGGATTTTATATTATCCCCCCTCGATGCCGTCCTGTAAGGACGAAATATTGGTAACAACCCGTTTCCCCCCCGATCCCGTCCTGCAGGGACGGGATATTGGTAGAATCCGGTCCAAAATATGATATCTTTGGAGAAAATTCATTAAATGACAATTAATCAACCTGTATCACAAGATATTGACAAAAGCCATATAGGTCAGATGTTCGACTCCATTGCCTGGCGCTATGATTTTTTGAATCATCTGCTGTCATTCGGTATCGACAGGCGCTGGAGGAAGAGGGCTGTAAAGGAAATATCAGCGAACTTTGTGAATCCGGAAATTCTGGATGTAGCAACAGGAACCGGCGATCTTGCAATTGAAGCTTCCGGAATAAAACCCGCAAAAATTACCGGAATCGATATTTCCGAAAACATGCTGAAGATAGGGAGAAGAAAGGTCACAGAGAAAAAACTGGAGAATCTTATTGAATTTGTAAAATGCGAATCGGAAAATATCTGCTTTGAGAATGAAAGCTTTGATGTTGCCATGGTAGCTTTCGGAGTCAGAAATTTCACTGACCCTGTCAGGGGACTTTCAGAAATGAGACGGGTCCTGCGCAGAAACGGAATGGTCGTCGTACTTGAATTCTCCCACCCTCACGGATTTATTTTTAAACATCTTTATAACATATATTTCAGGTATCTGCTTCCCTTTACCGGTTCATTGTTTTCACGCCACAGGGAAGCCTACAGGTATCTTAATGAGTCTGTTATGCGCTTTCCTGAAAACGAGGAGTTCATCAGGATGATGACCTCGGCCGGACTTTCTGATATCGCTCAGACCAGAATGACGGGCGGAATAGCTTCCATTTATACCGGGATCAAAAAGTGAAAACAATAAACGGAAGCCATTCAAGTTATTTCTTAGGTACCGACTGTTCCCCCTCAGGTAAATGGAACAATAGGGGAATATGGGCTAACGTTTGATTAATCAGATCACTGCAACCAGAAAGTTGAGAAAAGGATATCTATATTTAGTTTTTGCAGGATTATTCCTATTGTTCACCTGTGACCTGTCCGGTCAGAAACAGAGGCCAAAAAACGATTCCTGGTACGATGACAAACTTCTCCATTTCGGTTTCAGCCTCGGAATGAACCTGATGGATTTCGACATCACCCCATCTCAAAAATATCTGGAGCAGGACGGCTATTTCCCTGAAGTCAGCATCCTCAATCCCGGGATAAACATACAGGTTGTTACAAATTACCGGCCGGCAAAATACCTCGATCTGCGATTTCTGCCGGGAGTGTCATTCGGACAAAGGACTGTCCGTTACTACGACTTTGATACCGGTTCTCTCCTTGACGAGAGCCAGAGGCTGGAGTCATCTTTCCTCGAATTTCCATTTCTGCTGAAGTACAAGGGCGAGAGGCTGAACAATGTCAGACCTTATGTAATCGGAGGACTTAATTACAGATACGACCTGGCAGGCAAAAAGGAATATGACGAGGATAAGCAGATTTATTTACGGCTGAAAAGGTCTGACCTGTATTATGAGGCTGGAGCCGGGCTTGATTTTTACCTTCCTTATTTTAAATTTTCTGTGGAAATTAAAACATCCAGGGGGCTGCGCGATATTGTAGCCCACGATCAGGGTTATGCCGGATACACACAATATCTCAATGCTATCGAAAAGATGAAGTCGAGGTTATGGGTGATATCTTTTCATTTTGAATAGCCATGCCCGGAATTATAAGGCTGAGTATAAGCCCTGAAACAGCAGCCGACCAGTCGCTGGTCAGAAAACTTGCAGGATCGCTCGCAGGTATCCCGCCGTCTGAAATTTCGCAGTTAAGGATCATAAGAAGATCGGTCGATGCCCGCAGAAAAAATATCATTGTCAATCTCGAAATTGAAGTTTTCTCAAAGGATGACGAACCTGACTCCTTAATCCAGCCTTATTGTCCACGGAACCTTGAGGGCAAACCTGAAGTAATCATAGTGGGTGCAGGTCCGGCCGGCCTGTTTGCAGCCCTTCGGCTGATTGAGATGGGAATCAAACCTGTAATACTCGAACGCGGAAAGGACGTCTCCTCAAGAAAAAAGGACATTGCACTTATCAGCCGTGAGCACCGGGTCGACCCCGACAGCAATTATTGCTTTGGAGAAGGAGGTGCAGGAACCTTTTCAGACGGTAAACTCTATACCAGGTCGAAAAAAAGAGGTGATAACAGGAGAGTCCTTGAGCTGCTCTGCCTCCATGGCGCAAATGAAAACATTCTTTACGAAGCTCACCCCCACCTTGGAACGGACAAACTTCCTGGTATAATCTCAGGGATCAGAAAAACCATTACCGATGCAGGCGGAATTTTCCTTTTCGGGAAGAGAGTCAGCGACATAATTGTGGAAGGCGGAAGGGTAAGGGGTGTGGTGACTTCAGGCAATGAAAGATTCGCTTCTTCTTATGTAATACTGGCCACCGGGCATTCGGCAAGGGATATTTATTCTGTATGCATTGAAAGGGATATAAAACTTGAACTGAAATTCTTTGCAATGGGAGTGAGGGTAGAGCACCCGCAGGAACTGATTGACAGGATTCAGTATCATGGCAGGAACAGGGGGAAGTTCCTTCCGGCAGCTTCATACAGCCTGGTCAGACAGGTTGATGGCAGGGGAGTTTATTCATTCTGCATGTGCCCCGGCGGATTTATGGTCCCTTCTGCAACTTCGCCCGAAGAAGTCGTGGTTAACGGAATGTCCCCTTCCACACGCAGCTCACCTTATGCAAATTCGGGAATAGTTGTGGAAATCCGTCCGGAGGACCTTAAGGAATATGCCCGTTTTGATGCGCTTGCAGGTCTCGAATTCCAGAAAAACTTTGAACGTCTGGCATGGGAAAATGGGGACAGAACTCAGGCCGCACCGGCACAGAGACTTTCCGACTTTCTTGAAGGAAAAACATCAGCATCACTGCCGGCAGTGTCTTATTTCCCCGGAGTGGTCTCTTCCCCGCTTCATGAATGGATACCTCCGGTGATTGGCGACAGGCTGAAATCCGGTCTCGGCTTCTTCGGATCCGCTATGAAGGGATTTATTACAAATGAAGCAGTTGTTACAGGTGTGGAATCGAGGACATCTTCTCCTGTCAGGATCCCGCGGGATCCGCTTACCCTAGAGCACCAGATGGTTTCCGGACTTTACCCCTGCGGTGAGGGTTCAGGTTATGCCGGCGGAATAGTGTCATCAGCAGTCGACGGGATGAATACGGCTGAGGCTGTTGCATCGGTGATAGGAAAGCCGGAGGGAAAATAATACTGGTAATTCATCTCCTTCTTCTTGCAAATTCGGAAAGCACTATCGAAGCTGCCATACCGACATTCAGGGATTCAACTCCATGCTCCGAAACCGGAAATCCCGGGATGAAAAGTTTTTTGGTCACCAGGGATTCCAGATTTCCGGATATCCCTTTCGACTCATTACCGAAAACAATTATCCCCCTGTCTTCAAGTTCTGCTCCATAGACGGATTCCCCCTCAAGAAAAGTCCCGTAAACAGGAAGCCCGGCTTTTATGGCTTCCTGAAGGATCAGGTCAAGTTCCGGGTAATACACCTCCACATTCAGGAGGGCCCCCATTGAAGCCTGGATAACCTTCGGATTGAAGACATCCACAGAATTGCCTGAACAGATGATGGTTCTTATACCGAACCATGCAGCAGCCCTTATTATGGTACCAAGGTTGCCGGGATCCTGAACAGATTCGAGAGCTATGGCTGGCCCATGAAGAAGACTGATCTCAAAAGCTGTCCTCCCGGGCATCCTGACCACCGCGAGGGCATTATGAGGTGTTGTCAGACTGCTGATCCTTTTAAGCTCTTCATAGGATGTCGGCACAATCTCATCTATAAGAGCCCTGTCGCTTTGCTTAAGTGATGAAATGAATTCAGGCTTGGCGGCAAGCAGACTCAGCCTCCTGCCGGCAGCCAGATATTCCCTGACCAGTTTGTCTCCTTCAATAGAATAAAGCCTTTCTTCATCCCTTACCTTCTTTTTCTGAAGCGACTGAATATGCTTTATTGTATTCCTGCTGATCATTTCCGTATCGTTTTTTGTTTCGCATGAACGATATCCGAGAGAACTAATAATGCCTGCGGCCGATAATAGTTGTTTTTTATTATTGATATATTTGCTTCACTCTTTGATATGCAAATTTTGAAAAAAACCAGTTCAAATAAAAATAATTCGCATGGAAGGAAACTGTTCTTCCTTTTGCTCCTGGCTCCCCTTACCTTTTCATGCAATCCTGTAAAATATGTTCCTTCTGACCAGACATTGCTGAATAACAATTACATAGAGATTGACAGGGAAGGAATGAACAAGTCCGACCTTTCTCCCTATATCAAGCAAAAACCCAATAAAAAAATTTTTGGAGCCCGGTTTCATCTCTGGCTTTACAACCTTTCCAACATAGAAAAGCAGAAATGGCCGCACGGATGGCTCCGCAGAATAGGGGAGGAACCTGTTATCTTCGACAGCTATTCAAAGGATCAGAGCAGGCAGCAACTTGAGGATTACATCGCCTCAAAAGGGTATTTCGACAGCAATGTGTCCGATTCGGTGTTGACACAGAAAAGGAAATCCGATGTTTTCTATAATGTCAGACTGAAACCTCCTTATACTATCAGGAATATTTACTACGGCATTGATGACACTACCATAAAAGCTTTGTTCAACTTCGATTCGCTTTCGTGCCTGATCCAGAGGGGAAAGCCTTACGATGTTGACGTACTGCAGGCAGAACGGACACGTTTTGAACGATTTGTAAAAAACCACGGGTTCTATGGATTTTCCACCGATCATATTTCATTCAGGATCGACAGTACTATAGGAAACAGGCAGGTAAATCTTTATTATGATGTAAGAAAAGCACAAAAGATCGACCAGTTTAACAGGATCACTCAGGGCCCGCATCAGGTTTATCAGATTAAAAATATTTATATCTATCCCGAATATACCCAGAAATCAGTTCTCGAGCAGGGTGCATCCTATGCGGAACGTCTCGATACGACTTACAAGGATGGATATTATTTTATTTCAGAAGGCGCAAAACCTTCGGTGCGGCACGATCTGATCATGAAATCCCTTTATCTCAAACCCGGATCAAACTACAGTCTGACCGATGTCGAACAAACACAGAGCCACCTGCTTACTTTAAAGACATACCGCCTTGTAAATATTTTTTTCAATGAAACAAGCCCTCCTGATGATAATCCCGGACAGGCTATGTTCCTCGATTGCCATATACAGCTTACACTGCTGAGCCAGCAATCGTTCAACGTCGAACTTGAAGGAACAAACACCGCCGGTAATTTCGGAGGAGCCCTGAACCTTGTATACCAGCACAAAAACCTGTTCCGCGGCGCTGAACAGTTCAATATGAAACTAAAGGGAGCGTTTGAGGCTATGTCGCAGCCTGATACAAAGCTGAGAAGCACCAGAGAATATGGGTTTGAGACCTCTCTGAGGCTTCCGGAATTTCTTTTCCCTTTTGTGAAGCCCGAGGAATTCATCAAAACCAAGAATCCGACAACCACAATCCTGGCTGCCTATAACTATCAGGATCTCAGTTTCTTCACCAGGACAATGGCAAATGCGACATTCGGATACAGCTGGAACGCAAGCGATTACCGGACTCATATAGTGAATCCCGTTCAGCTTAACCTGGTAAACATGATGAAAATCGACACGGCCTTCCAGAAGCTGATAAATGTATCCTCTTATCTTTCAAATAGCTACAAAGACGTTCTGATACTTGGGGGAAACTATTCCTTTATCTTCAACAACCAGAAGATCCAGAAATCGAAAGATTACCTGTTTATGAGATTTAATGCCGAAGCAGCCGGAAACATGCTTGCAGCTGCAGGCAGGCTCACAGGGGCACGGAAGAAAAATGACTACTACAATTTTCTCGGACAGCCCTATGCCCAGTATGTCCGGCTGGATGCCGACGTTCGCTACAATGTTCATATCAACGATATCAGTTCGGTTGTTTACAGGGCATTCGCAGGTATAGGCATCCCGTTCGGCAATTCGAGGGCAATACCTTTTGAGAAACAGTATTTCGGAGGAGGAGCCAACGGCATAAGGGCCTGGCAGGTTCGCTCCCTCGGTCCCGGTTCCTATGAAGTGCCGGATACCATTAATTTCATTAATCAGACTGCGGATATAAAGCTTGAGGCAAATGTGGAGTACAGGTTTAAACTGTTCTGGGTGCTTGAGGGAGCATTATTTATGGATGCCGGAAATATCTGGACCTTCAATGAAGATGCTTCCCGCCAGGGAGCCAGATTCAAATTCGGAAAATTCATCAACGACATGGCAGTGGGAACCGGAACCGGTTTCAGGTTCGACTTCAGTTTTGTTACTGCAAGGGTCGACATGGGAGTTAAGCTGCGCGATCCGGCAATAAACCAGGGCTCTAAATGGATTCTGGCTTCAAGACCATTCGACTTTGGAGATGATATCACTTTCGTACTTGGAATCGGCTATCCTTTCTGAAACAAAATCAGCATATTTACACTATTTTCTCACCGCTTCCTTTTCATCTGACCTCCTGATTTATTATATTGCACCCTGTCTCGCTTTTTGTATAACAAATGAATGCCTTCAGGGATTTCTTCAGGGACTGGTTCGGTTATTCCAGGAGGGAAAGAAGGTCAACCTTCATCCTGCTTAATATTATTGTTGTTATTACAGGGATCAGGTATTTTTTCCCGCTTCATGACCTGTCTTTTATTGAACTGCCTGTTTCTCAGGAATGGATAACCACGGACACCAGCAGGGATGGAGGCAGCAGGGACAGGACTTCTTACGCACCGTCGGTCCAGGACCCGGTGAGGCGATCTGCAGCCCGCATCAGGATTCTGGATTTGAATGCCTGCGATTCGGCTTCTCTCGAAGCCCTGCCCGGTATCGGCCCCGTATTATCTGCAAGGATCATAAAATACAGGAGACTGCTGGGAGGTTATGCTTCGGTGGATCAGCTGAGAGAAGTATATGGACTGCCCGAAGAAACTTTCGGGCTCATATCCGGCAGATTGAGCGCCGACTCACTCGATGTAAAACGGATAAGGGTAAACTCAGCCACATTCGGTGATCTTATCAGGCATCCGTATTTTAGAAAGGAAGAGGTTCCTGCCCTGCTTAAATACAGAGAACTGAACGGAAGGATCGACGGCCTGGAAGAATTGCTGACCAACAGGGTGATCTCCGTCGAAACTGCAGGGAAGATAGTTCCCTATCTGGCATTCGACTGACAAATTAACTAATATTTAACAGCTCTTTTTGGCTTCCACAAATAAAAGGTGTACCTTTAATAAATCATCATTATTTTAAAGTTCTGCATTCAAAACGCAACATTGTTAAATATCTAAACAGCAAATAAAATGATAAAAATATCGCCTTAATGTTTTGAAAAGATTTTTAATGTTTCTACATTTGCGCCTCGTTTAAAACTGAATTATAACTATGATCATTGTACCAGTAAAAGAAGGCGAAAATATTGAAAGAGCTCTTAAGAAGTTCAAGCGGAAATTCGAGAAAACAGGAGTGATCCGTGAACTGCGCTCGCGTCAGGCTTTCGTCAAACCTTCGGTTCGCAGAAGGGAAGAATTAAAGAAGGCACAGTATGTCCAGAAGTTGCAGGAGAGCGAAGAGTAATTCGCACAACTGCCGCTTTTTTTAACAATAACGGATAAGGAGGGTTCCTTTATGGATCATAAGGAATCGTTCTTACAGTTTCTCAAAGTCGAAAAACGGTACTCGCCGCATACTGTAAGATCCTATTTAAACGATCTTGATCAGTTCAATAGCTATCTCGGACTTCAAAACCGGTCCGGAGCTGAAACTGATATAAGCTACCATGATGTTCGTTCATGGATCGTAACGCTTATGGAAGAGGGATATTCCCCCTCAAGCATTCACAGAAAGATTTCATCGCTCAGGGTTTTTTACAGGTTTCTCAGAAAAGAAGGTATTGTGACGGGAGACCCTCTTGAAAAGGTTGTACTCCCAAAAACAAAAAAGAGGCTTCCTGTTTTTGTGGCTGAAAAGTCGCTCGACAGACTGCTCGACGATTGTCAGTTTGATGAGGGGTTCAGGGGCATAAGGGACAGGGCTATTATCGAGATGCTCTATTTTACCGGGATGAGAAGGGCTGAACTGACCGGCCTGAAAGACTCAGATGTCGACCTGGCTTCCGCTTCCGTAAAGGTAACGGGCAAAAGGAACAAGCAAAGGATCATTCCCCTGTTCGGCTATTTTGCAGTAAAACTGCAGGAATATGCCAGGGCACGCGATGCTGAATTCAATATGCCGGCTGAATGGTTTTTTGTGAACGACCGGGGGAACAAGTTATACGATAAATATGTTTATAATACTGTAAGGAAATATCTGGCCATGGTTACTACCATAGAGAAGAAGAGCCCGCATGTTCTGAGACACACTTTCGCCACTCACATGCTCAATCACGGGGCCGATCTTAATTCAATAAAGGAATTCCTTGGCCATGCCAACCTTTCTGCTACTCAGATCTATACTCACAATTCGTTTGAAAAGCTTAGCAGGATATATAAACAAGCTCATCCAAGGGCTTAATTATTAATTAATTAAAGAGGAGGGACACTATGAACATTCAGATTCACTCAGTACGGTTCGATGCCGACAAGAAGCTAATTGACTTTGTTCACCAGAAACTGGAAAAACTTACCCAGATAGGTGACGGAATTGTTAATGCTGAAGTGTACCTGAGGCTTGACAAGGATCAGGAGCGTAAGAATAAAATCACTGAAATCAAGCTTGATCTGAGAGGCGCGCCCTTGTTTGCAAGAAAGCAAAGCAAGACTTTCGAGGAAGCTACCGACCTTGCTATTGATGCTCTTAAAAAGCAGATTACCAAGTACAACCAGAAGAAGAGAGGGGAGTAGAAACGTTCATTTCAAAAAAAAAATCTATAATTTTGATAAATGAAATTTTAATTCATACATTTGCAAACCGATTTTTAAGGGTATATAATGGCCTGTCGGGACGTTCTTTAAATTGCCGATGTAGCTCAGTTGGCCAGAGCAGCTGATTTGTAATCTGCAGGTCGGGGGTTCGAATCCCTTCATCGGCTCTTGAGAGAGTTGCATTTGTATGTCTTGGGAAAATTACTCTGTTTTATTGGGGAGATACCAAAGCGGTCAACTGGGGCAGACTGTAAATCTGCTGACTGATGTCTTCGTAGGTTCGAATCCTGCTCTCCCCACATAAACGGAGAATCCGTATCCCGGAAAGCTTAAGGCAGAAAGCTTAAGGCAGGATGATACGGGTCTCTTTGAATGATATTAAGCGGGAGTAGCTCAGTTGGTAGAGCATTAGCCTTCCAAGCTAAGGGTCGCGGATTCGAGCTCCGTCTCCCGCTCACTTTT
>ERZ1645192.502-NODE-502-length-32463-cov-12.202234_pt1 | contig 32463 bp, 39 predicted proteins | sample MGYA00575354_ERZ1645192 | MGnify/ENA primary metagenome ERZ1645192 (study PRJEB40844, sample SAMN11349763) | freshwater sediment metagenome | isolation source: river sediment | host: Sediment | place: India: Faizupur Khadar , New Delhi | collected 2017-02-21 ...
TAGCAGGTCCACAGGTGGATGCCGTCGGGGTCGATCATGGGACCGCCGTAGACCGGCGAGGTCGGGTTGGCGCCGGGCGTCACCTCGGGGTCCCAGTGATCGACGACCGCCTCGAGCGTGCGGCGCTGGGCGAGGTCGTCACGGGTGCCGAGCGAGAACCACGGTCGGCGGCTCTCCGACGACTTCGGATCGGGGAAGACGTTGGGTTGATTGGCGCCGAGATCGACCGCGGGACAACCGAGTTCGGTGAGCCAGATCGGCTTCATCCCCGGCACCCAGGCGGTCGGGGTCGCCGCCTCGACGCCGCCGGGGCGGTCGAAATGGCGGTTCGACCACCAGCCGACGAGATCCTTCGGCCGGAAGACCCAGGGCTTGCCGTGGGCGCCGTCGGTGATCGGCAGCCGCGTTCCGGTGCGGCGGGCCGCCTCGTCGGCATAGTACCAGTCGTAGGCTTCGCCGCGGGCGACATGCGCCGCGAGATAGGCGAGATCGGTGGGCAGATCCGCGAGCGAGCGATCGTGGTGGTCGCCGCGGTGCCAGTCGGCGAGGGGGAAATAGGCGTCTATGCCGACGAAATCGACCTCCGCAGAGGCCCACAGCGGATCGAGATGGAAGACGACGTCGCCGGAACCGTCGGCGGGCTGGAAGCCGTTCCACTCGGTCCAGTCGGCGCCGTAGGAGAGCTTCGTCTCCGGGCCGAGGATCGAGCGGACATCGGCGACGAGATCGACCAGGGCGGCGACGAAGGGATGACCGCCGGATCCGCCGCGGACCGTGGTCAGGCCGGCGAGTTCGGAGCCGACGAGAAAGGCGTCGACACCGCCGGCGGCGACCGCCAGGGCGGCGTTATGGAGGATCATCCGCCGCCACGTCCATTCGGCCGGACCGGTATAGACCACCGCGCCGGCGGCGACCGAGAAGTCGTTCGGCGCGGCGGTACCGACGAAGGCGGCGACCTCGGCCGCCGCCATGGCGGTGCCGTCGGGCGAGCCGGGGCGGCCACGTGCGGGATGACAGGTGATCCGGCCGCGCCAGGGGTGGGCGGGTTGCTCGGCGGCGCCGTGAGGATCGGGCAGCCCGTTGCCGGCGGGGATGTCCATCGACAGGAAGGGATAGAGCATCACCTCGATGCCGCGGGCGCGGATCTCGGCGATCGCCTCCTTCACCGAGGCGTCGCAGGGTGTACCGCCATAGGCGGGGCGGCCGTCGACGGTCGAGACCAGGGTGGCCTCGGCCCGGTCGAGCCCGGCGACCGACCAGATCAGCGGCTTCGTCGTCTTCGCCCGCTGTTCGACCCGCGGCTCGACCCGACAGACACCGGCGCGCAGGTCGGTGCCGAACCAGGTCACCACCAGCGCGATCCGTTTCAGATTCGGGCAGAGGGCGACGAGTTCGTCGAGGGCGGCGACGAGGTCGGTCGCGGCATGGCGGACGTGGCGGTTCTCGCTCTCAGTGACGCCGGGCGAGACGACGCGGGACACCGCGGTGGTGGCGTAGCCGAACTCGGTGCCGCCGGGGATCAGGGTGACGCCGCGCACCTTGCGTTCCAGCCGATCGACGACCCGGATCACCTCGAAGGAGAGCTGCGGGATGCGGTTGCCCCAGGCCTCCAGCGGGAAATGTTCGAAGACGACGTAGGCGACGCCGCGATAGGCCGGCACGTCGTCCCCCTGGCGGGCGAGGATCAGTGCGTCGGGCTCCTGATCCTCGGTACCGGTATGGACGCGGATGGTGAGCGCGGTGGTGTCGAGCAGCGTCCCGTCGGCCCAGATGCGGCCGACATGGTCGATCGGCCCCTCGCACAGCGCCATGGCGAAGTTGGCGTGATAGCGCCAGGACTTCACCTTCGGTCCACCCTTGCCGCCGGTGGTGGCGGTGCTCTCCTCGTGACGGGTCGCCCAGATCAGTTGGCCGGCGAGCCGCGCCCGGCCGTAGATGCGCGGGATGTCGTCGCCTTCGGTCGAACTCGTCACGTCGAGGTCGGAGAGGCGCGGCCCGCTGGCCCCCGGCAGGGTCGAGCGGATCAGGGTGTGGTCGACGACGTAGCCGGCGATGCCGCCGATCGCCTGGCCGACGAGCGCACCGACACCGCCGAGGACGCCACCGAGGGCACCGCCGGCGGCGGCGAGGAGAAGGGTCGCCATGGGGAAGTCCTTGCTGAGCTCACGCCGATGGATCGTCGCCGACGCCGGGGAAGGCGAAGGCGGCAGCGAGGCGGCGGCGCCACCAGGCGCCGAGCGGGCTCTCCACCACCGCCGTTCCGTCGTAGGCGTGGACGAAGCGATCGGCGGCGACGAGGACGCCGGCATGTTTGGCCGGCAGATCGGCACGCCAGCGGAAGAGGACGACGTCGCCGGGCCGCGCTTCGACGAGCGGAACCGGCGCCAGATGGCGCCGGCCGGCCTCGATCATCGTCTCGAGCCGGCTCGCCTCGGCCCAGTCGGGGGCGTAGGGCGGGATCGGCTCGGGCTCATCGCCGTAGAACTCACGCCACAGGCCGCGGACCAGGCCGAGACAGTCGCAGCCGGCACCCTTCAGCGACGCCTGATGGCGGTAGGGCGTGCCGATCCAGGCGCGGGCGGCGGCGACGATCTCGGCGCGCGTCGGAACCGGACGGTGGGGGGCGAAATCGGCGGTCATGACACCAGAGGTCCTCCGTCCGCGGGACCGCCCGAGGTGGGCGAGGCGACGAGGAAGTCGTTGCCGGGGATGTGGGGAAAGCCGCGGAAAGCGGCGGCGTTGGCGAAGCGATCGCGGCAGGTCTCGAAGCGCTTGTCGCAACCCTCGGCGACCGAGAGCGTGTCGCCGAGGGCGACGATGTCGGTCGGGGTGCGCCACAGTTCGATCTCGACCGTACCGGCGTCGACGCGGTGGACCCGGATCTCACTGCCGCGCCCGGTGCAGGCGCCGGAGGTGAAGGTGACGGTACCGCGATCGAGCCGGCCATCGGCGAGGTCGGCGAGGCCGGAGACGAGGATGCGGCGGCGGTCGAGAACCGCGGTGACGGTCGCGGCGCGCACCAGGGGGCTCGCGCCACAACGTGCATCGCCGAGGTCGGCATCGCAGCGGTGCTGGAAGAGGCGTCCGCGCGGCGCGTCGAGGGCGTGGGCGGCGGAGCGGATCTCGGCTCGGAAGGCGCCGTCGAGACGGGTGATCTCGCCGACCGTGCCGACGGAGAGGCGCAGGCGGCGCGCCGGATCCGACCAGTCGACCAGGTCGATCTCGACGGTGGCGCCGTCGTAGAGCCCGGCCTCGATGTCGGCGGCGGTGAGCACGTCGGACGTGAGGGCTCCGTCGACCTCGAGCCCGCCGACAGAGAGATCGGCGCGCGCCACCGCTTCGCTGGCGGAAAAACCGCTCGCCGCCTCGTGGCCGACGCCGTCGTAGACGAGCGGGCGGTCGTGATCGGTGAAGCCGAGCACCACGCCGTCGCGGCGGCGGATGCGCCAACAGGTGGCGAGCGTGGTGACGCCGGAGGCGAGTGCCTCGGCGAAGGCGGGGGAGAGTGTCTTCACGGGCGGATCTCGACGAGCGGGATGGTGGGGATCTCGCCGGCGGCGAAGGCGGTGAGGTCGACGCGGATCTCGTCGGTGTCGAAGCGGACCGGGACGAGGAAGCGGAAGCCGGCGCCGACGATGGCACCGGGCGGCGGCACCGCGAGGGGGGCGAAAGTGACGACGCCGTCGGCAGAGACGGCGAAGTCGGCGCCGGCGCTCTTCTCCACGCCGTCGACCGCGACCCGGACCGACCCGGCGACCGGGCGAACGATGGAACGAACCCAGTCGCGACCGCCGGAGGCGTAGTGTTTGACCAGGGCGAAGGCGGCGGTGACGCCGTCACCGGTGCCGAGCGTCTGATCGGTCGGCGAAGGCTCGCGCGAGGGCGGCGAGGAGCGATCGTCGAGCGGATCGCGCCACAGGAAGCCGTGGAGCCGGCCGCGCCGCGCCTCGAAGAAGCTCAGCACCTCGTGGAGATCGTCGAGCGAGCGGATGCCCGACCCGGCGTCCCAGCGCCGGCGCGAATCGGCCCAGCGGGCGTTGCGCACCTCGCGCCCCGATCCCAGGACGACGATCTCGGTGCGTCTCTCGGGACCGCCGGCGGCGCGCAACGACACCGCCAGGGGGAAGACCACCTCGTCGAAACCGGATGTCTCGGACATCGCCGCGAACCTCACCTTGTTTGATTTTCCTCAACGACGGTCCCCGCGCCGCCGGGTAACCATCGCCACGACACGAAGCGAGAGAAGTGATGCCCCATTCGCAGCATGCACTCGTCGAGGAGTTCCCCGACCGCGCCCAGCAGATTCAGTCGATGATCCGCTCCGATGACGATTTCGCTCGCGCGGCGTTCGACTACATGGAAGTCAACGGCGAAATTCTTCGCATCGAAACAGAGATCGAGACGACGTCGGACGAATATCTGGAGACGCTGAAGAAGAAGCGGCTACGGTTGCTCGACGACATCCATGAGAAATTGACGAAAAACGGAAACACCGGAACCTGAGCCCCTCCTCGTTGGGTCCGGTGTCAGAGCCCGCGCCGTCCCCGTCCGACGGCGCGGGCCATCATTCCCGTCACCTGCGCCTCGGAGCGGCGAAAGCTCGCGAGATCCGGCGTGGTGATGTTGACGGTCACGTGGGTGGCCGAACCGCCCGCGGCGGTGACGCCGAGACGGCCGTCCGGGCCGCGGGCGAGCGGTAGGATCGCCTCCGCGCCAGCCTCCCCCATCAGTCCCGTCGTTCCACCGGCCATCGGGAAGTAGGTCGGCGTCGAGACCACGCCGCCCGCGGCGAAGGGGCGCACCCGCCCGGCCGCGACGACGCCTCCGCCGGCGAAACCGAGGAGGCCGCCGAAGAGCCCGGTGAGGCCCGCGGTCAGCGGGCTCAACGCTCGATCGAGGGCTTTCGAGGCCAGGCGTTCGGCGAGGCCGCGCAGCACCGAATCGAGGCTCTTGCCATGGACGATCGCGCCTTTCAGCGCGCTCGACAGCGATTGGCCGAAGGTCTTGGACAGGCCGGTGAGATCGCCGAGAGTGCCGGCGAGATCGGCGGCGGCGGCGGTGGTGTCAATGAGATCGGTCTGGTCGGACATCGTCGGATCCGGGTGTTCGGTCGGGGAAGCGGGCCATCAGCCGCGCCAGTGCCGTGCGGTCGAGCGGGCCGGCGGCGGCGGGCGGCAGACAGGCGGCGAGTTCGCGCGGGGTCATCGCCCAGAAGGCGGTCGGTGCCAGACCCCAGCGGGTGACGGCGAGCCGCATCATCGCGTCCCAGGGGAAGGGCTCGCCGCCCCCGGGACGATCGGAGGGCGGACGGACGATGCCGAGACGTCGTCGTCGCCGCACCCGTGTTCCGCCCCGGCGGCAGGCGGGTCGTCGACCACCCCGAAGGTGACTTCGAGCAGATCGGCGACGAGCCCGGCGAGACCGACGAGGCCGCCGTCGACGCGTAGGCGCGCGACCTCGCCGTCGCCGATCGCCCGGCCGCCGCCGCGCAGCCCGGCGGCGAAGATGCGCAGCAGGTCGGAGGCGGAGAGTCGGCCGGAGGAGAAGCGTTCGGCGAGGGCGACGAGATCGGGGGCGCCGAACGCGGTCTCGAGTTCGGCGAGCGCGCCGAGCGTCAGGCAGAGGACGACCGGTTCGCCGTCCACCACCGCGGCGATCTCGCCGCGCCGTCGATTGGCCATGGCGTCAGCCCGCCGTGAAGGTGAGCGCGCCGGCCGATTCCAGCGTCAGATCGAAGGTCATCTCGCCATCGTGCTCACCGGCGAATTCGAGGCCGGCAAGGAGGAACGAGCCCTCCACCGTGCCGAAGTCGGGCAACACGATGCGCCAGGGACGGATCGCGCCGGCGAAGAACACCGCCCGCACCGCGGCGTCGGAGGTCGCGTCACGGAAGATGCCGGAGCCGGAGACCCGCGCCCGCCGCACGCCGGCGCCGCCGAGCAGTTCGCGCCAGCGATCGGGGCTGTCGCCGGTGGTGACGTCGACCGTGTCGGTGGAGAAGTCGAGGCGGCGCGAGCGCAGGCCGGCGACGGTGACGAAGTCGCCGGTGCCGGCTTCGTCGAGTTTCAGCAGCAGGTCCTTGCCGCGTTGGATGGCCATGATCGGGCTCCCGGGATGAGGGGTCAGAGCGGTTCAGTGAGGGCGACGTAGTGCAGGACGGCTTCCGCCGTGACCTGGTCCTTCATCAGTCGCACCTCGATGGCGTCGCGGCGCAGAAGCACCAGGCGGTGCCCGTCGAGGACGAGGTCCGCGGCTTCGAGCGCCGTCTCGACGTGGCCGACGAGGATCGACACCTCGCGCCGGCCGCCCTTGCGGGAGGCGACACGCAGCGCCAGCCGATGTTCGTCGAGGCGCGCATCGAGGCCGGAGCGATCGCGGCCGATCGCCTCGGCGACGGCCAGGTGGGGAAAGGCGGCGTCGCGCGGGGCGGCATCGAAGATGCGCCCGGCGAGGGGCGAGGCGGCGAGGTCGGGATCGGCACGCAGCCGATCGAGGATCGCCGTCTGCAGGGCGAGGGTGGCGGTCATCGGGCCTCTTCCTCGGCGTGGACGACGAGGCGGCGGTGACGCTCGTCGAGATCGTGGGTGGCGACGACGCGGAAGATGCGGTCGCCGAGCCGCAGGCGGTCCCGGCTCGACACGTCGCCGCGCCAGCGCATCTCGATGCGGTGGGTGACGACACCGGTGAGTGAGGCGCCGGCGTTCGTCTCGGTGGCCGCCACCGGGTCGATCGCGGCGAAGACGGTGTCGACGGCGGTCCACACCGTCTCGCCGGCGACATCCTGCGAGGCCCGCTCGATGGTCAGACGATGACGCAGGTCGGCGATGGGGCGCGGCGCGGTCATGCCAACCTCATCACCCGGAAGGGCGCGACCAGGGCCTCGAAGGCCGCAGCCACCCGCGACGGCACGATGCCGTAGGCGAGGCCCTCGCGATCCTCGTACCAGCGGGCGACGAGGGTCATGACGGCGAGACGAAGAGGCTGCGGCACCTCGAGACCGGAGGCGCCATAGCCGGCGACGACGTCGATCTCGATGCCGTTGATCGGCCGGCCGGGATGCGGAATCGCCCCGGTGAAGGCGAGCCGCGCCGGCTGCGAGGCGATATCGAGGATCCATCCGGTCGGCGCCAGCACCGTCGGATCGCCTTCGGCGTCGTAGACCGTGACCGCGGCGACCGATTTCACCGGCGCGACCGAGAGTTCGATACGCCCGTCGATCGGCCAGTCGTCGCGATAGATCCGCCAGGTCTGGTCGACGAGAACACGCCGGGTGGCGCTCTCCACCTGGATGCGGGCGGCGGTGATCATGGCGGCGACGTAGTCGTCGTCGTCGGTGCCGGTCAGGCGCAGATGCGCCTTGGCCTCGGCGAGGGTCACCGGCTCGATCGCCGGTGGATCGATCAGGATGGCGGACATTTCGGATCTCCGGGGAGGACGGGGCGGCTCGGCGGCGGGAGGGAGGGCGCGCCGCCGAGCCGCGGACGGCATCGAACCGGACCGCGTGGGGCTTCGGTGCGAAGAGCCTTCGCTCCGCGCACCGGTCGCGGTCAGGTCGTGCCGAACTTGAGGAGCTTGATGGCGTCGAAGTCCTGGACGCCGCCGCCGACGCGCTTGGTGGTGTAGAACAGCACGTAGGGCTTGGCCGAGAAGGGATCGCGCAGGACCCGGACGCCGAGCCGGTCGACCACCAGATAACCGCGGCGGAAGTCACCGAAGGCGATGGGGTAGGCGTCGGTGGCGATCGCCGGCATGTCTTCGGCCTCGGCGACGGGGAAGTTCATCAGCGTCGCCGGCGTGCCGGGGGTTGCCGGCGGCTGCCAGAGGTAGATGCCCTGGCTGTCCTTGAGCTTGCGGATCTCGCCCAGCGTCTTGCGGCTCATCACCCAGGTGGCGTTCTGGCGATAGCCGGCCTTCACCGTGTAGACGAGATCGACCAGTTTGTCGGACGGATTGGAGGCCGGCAGCGCGCCGGCGACGCCGGTCGCCAGATAACCGATGTTGCCCCAGGTCCAACTCGTGTTGGCGACCTTGGTGTAGGACATGAAGCCCTTGGGCTGGGTCACCCCGTCGCCGGTGACGAAGGCGGCGCCTTCCTGTTCGGCGAAGGCCTGCTGCACCTCCTCGGCGATCCACTGCTCGACGTCGATGGCGGCGTCGTCGAGGAGCGCGCCGGTCGCTGCCGGCATGGCGTAGAGTTCCATGGTCGGGAAGGCGAGCTGCTGCAGCTGCTGGCTCGTGGTCTGCGGCCGCGCCGCGGTCTCCGCCACCCAGCCGACCGAGGGGCCGGTCGCCGAGTAGGGCTTGTTGAAGACGGCGCCGGAGACCTGGCGATTGCCGGCGATGGCGCGGATCGGTGAGATCTGGGCGAGCCGGCGCATCACCTCGCGTTCGAGCTCGGCCGGCACCAGATAGCCGCCGTCCATCCCCGAACCGATCGACAGCGCCTTCTCTTCGAGCCGCCGCAGTGTCGCCTCGGCGCCGCCGCGGACATAGCCCTCGAAGGCGGCCTTGTGCTCGGCGACGGCCGGCGACAGGTCGGAGCGCTCGAGACCGAGACGCGGACGGGCGGCCTTGAGTGCGAGGCCGTCGGCGATGCGGCGGCTCTCCTCCATGGCGCGATCGATCCGCGCCATCTTCTCCTCGATCAGCGGATCGGCGCCGCCGCGCTTCTCGATTTCGGCGAGGCGGCGATCGTTCTCCGTCTTCCAGACTTCGAAACCGGAGCGGAAATCGTCGAAGGCGCGGTCGACCTCGGAGAGGGAGGCCGACTTGGTCTCCGGCACCGGGTCACCGGCGCGGGCGCTGCTGGATGCGAGTTCGGTCATGGGAAAATCACCTCGTGGGTTCGAAAAGGCGGCTCGCGCGCCGGATGGTGGCGGCGAGGTCGGCCTCGGTGGTGAGAGCGGGAACGGCGAGCGGACGGCGTGCGGCAGCGGTCTCGACCCGGACGACACGGGCGTCGGGCTGGGCCGGGAAGGTGACGATCGAGATCTCCCAGAGATCGATCGCCGTCAGGCGGCGGATGCCGGACTTCTGGTCGCGGCGGCCCGCAACCGTGCGGAAGCCGATGGAGAGGCCGTCGAGGACGCCCGCCTTCATCAGAGCCACCGCTTCGCGGGCCCGGGCGATCTCGGTGAGAAGACGACCGCGGACGAAGAGGCCGCGGGCGTCCTCGCGAATCTCCAGCCAGCGGCCGATCGGTTCGGCCGGGTCGTGATGCCAGAGCATCTTGACCCCCTCCGGTCCACGACGGGCGAGCGACGCGGCGAAGGCGCCGGGCTCGATGACGTCGTGGGCGAGGTCTTCGACGCGGAACAGGGCGGCGTGGCCGCAGAAGGTGCCGTCGGCGGCGACGTCGACGCCGGAGGCGACGACGAGCTTGGCCTCGGGGGCGCGGAGCGGACGGGGGGCCATGTCAGAGGGTCCTCACGGCGGGTCGACCGGTCCCGGCACGCGGCAGGCGATCGGCGAGACGGTCGACGAAACGGGAGAAGACCTCGCGATGATCGAGGTCGCGCGAAGGCGTGGCGCTCGGCGGCGCAGGGGTGTCGGTCATGGGTCGGATCCTGAGGACGACGGGGCTCGCGACCGCCGCGCCGCGAAGCGCGGATCCATTCTCCCGCGAGGGGAGACGGTCGTGTGCCCGCCTGGAACGTTTCAATCCGGATCGGCGAAGAGCTTCTCCAACCTCGCGATCTCGGTGACGAAGTCCTCGAAACGGCGGTTGGAGGCGGTGATCTCGCGGAACGCCCAGACCAGGAGGCTCGACGCACCGGAAGCCCACAGGAAGAGGGCGAGATGGGCGAGATCGCCGTGGCGGGCGAAAGTCTCGGCGATTTCGGTCACGTGCCGTCTCCGCGAGCGGACCGGCGCGGGCCGTAGCCGACTGCGGCGCGCTTCTCGTCGTCGTCGAGGAAGGTGGCGGCCCCGACGCGGTTCCACACGGCCTCGCGTTCGACCGAGAGTGCTTCCACCGCATCGGTGTCGAAGGCGAGGCGCAGCGGCGCCGCCCACTGTGGCGCCAACCAGGCCTCGAGCGCCGCCGCGGTGCGGGCGACGAGCGGCAGCACGGTCAGGCGCCAGAAGGCGCGGTTGGCCTCGGCCTAGTTCGAATAGGTGTTGTCGCCGGGAATGCCGAGCATCATCGGCGGCACGCCGAAGGCGAGCGCGATCTCGCGCGCCGCCTCGCGCTTGGCTTCGATGAAGTCCATCTCCTTCGGCGAATAACCCATCGCCTTCCAGTCGAGGCCGCCCTCGAGGAGGAGCGGCCGACCGGCGTTGGCGGCGCCCTGGAAGCCCTCTTCCAGTTCCTTCTTCAGCCGTTCGAACTGCTCCTCGGAGAGGTTGGCGCCGCTCTCGGCGCGGTAGACCAGGGCGCCCGAGGGCCGGGCCGAATTGTCGAGCAGCGCCTTGGCCCAGCTCGAGGCCTGGTTGTGGACGTCGAGCCCGGTCTGCGCCGCTTCGAGGGGAGCGAGGCCGTAGTGGTCGTTCGAGGGGTGGAAGGTCTTCAGGTGGAGGATCGGCAACGGCTCCCCCTCCACGACGCGGAAGCGGACGGACCGATCGCCGACGGTGTAGTCCCAGCCGTCGGGCCAACCGTCGGCGCCGGGGACGACGCGGACACGGTCGGGCCGGAGCGCGTGGAGTTCGCGCGGCCGACCGCCGACCGCCACCAGTTCCACGTAGGCATTCCCCGAGACGAGCAGATGGCCGTAGATCTCTTCGCGCAATGCCGCACCGGTCTGGCGCGGATTGGGGCGGGCGAGGAGATCGAGGAGCGGATGATCGACGATCTCGTGCGCCCCTTCGTAGAGCAGCCAGGGCACCGAGGCCGCCGCCTCGCCGACGAGACGGACGGCGCGATGGACCACGGGATTGCGGGCATATCCCTCGCGAGCGAGCGCCGCATAGTCGCGCGGCGTCCACAGCGGCCGACCGGCGGATTGGAGCGCGATCAGCGGCCCGCTTCGCGACGCACGCGTCTCGGGAGCGGCCAGGGGGGATCGGCCTGCGGGGGAGGCCCAGCGCCGGAGGGTGGAGAAGAGGGACATGAGGTGTTCCCGTCGTTGGAACGATCCGCGCGAACGCGCGGCCTTGCCTTCGCCCCTCGCGGGAGAAGGTGCCCCGAAGGGGCGGATGAGGGGGCGCCGCGAAGCGGCAGCGGGCAGAAATCGCGAGCGCCGGGTCGGAGGGAGGGGCCCGGCCCCTCATCCGGCCTTCGGCCACCTTCTCCCGCGAGGGGAGAAGGGAAGAGCGCCTTCCGGCGCGGAAGATCCGAGCCTCGGGCGAGCCTACAACCCCCGCACCTTCGGCCGCCCCCTGCCCTCCAACATGAGCGCGGTCAGCGCCCAGACCAGGGCGTCGAGGCGGTCGGGGGAGCGGCCGGAGGCGAGGCCTTCGGGGCCGAAATCGCAGAGTTCGTCCTCGAGCTCGGGGAGGACGCCGACGTGGACGACCCTTCCCTGGGCATAGAGTGCGGCGACCGGTTCGGCGCGCAGCCATTTTCCGCGCGTCGCCCGGACCGTCTTCACCGGTACGCTCGGATCGACCTCGCGCAACACCGAGGTGACCATCTCGCCGCCCTGGTTGACCTCGGCGACGAGGCAGTCGGCGTCGAGCGCGGCATAGAGTCCGATGGCGCGGGCCGCCCAGTCGGTCGGTCGCGCCCCGCGGATCGAGGCGTCCGCCAAGACGTGGCCGACGCCGGCCTCGCTGACGCCGGCGGCGACGATGCCACAGGCGTCGGCGGTCGGACCGGAGGTCGCCGGCGGATCGACGGCGACGACGATGCGGACCATCGGCGGGGCGGCGTCGACGCGGGATCGTTCGATCTCGTCGCGGCGCCACAGCGCGTCGTCGCGATCCTCGATCAGTTCGCCGTCGAGCTCCTGGCGCCCGAGCCGGGTGCCCTGGTAGCGACCGACCACCGTGTCGAGAAAGCGAGGCGCGAGGTTGAAGGCATTGGCACGGGTCGAGGCACGGGAGACGACGCAGGCCGGATCGGCGACGAGGCGCCTGACCAGCGGTACCGACCGCGGGGTGGTGGTGGCCACCTGGCGCGGGCGGGTCCCCAGCCGCAGACCGAACTGCAACATGTCCCAGACCTCCTCGGCGTGGCGCCACTTGGCGATCTCGTCGGCCCAGGCGACCTCGAACTGGGGTCCGCGCAGCGCCTCCGGATCCTCCGACGAGAACGCCTGGGCGACGGCGCCGTTCGGCCATTCGAGCCGACGCAGCGACGGCCGCCACTGCGGCCGCTCGGCGTGTCGGTGGATGCGCAACAGGCCGGAGACCCCCTCGATCATGACGTCGCGGACGTCGGCGAAGGTCTCACCGACGAGTGCGATACGGCCGGTCGCGAGCCCGCCGAAAGGTTCGCGGCCGAGGGCGACGGCCTTCACCCATTCGGCACCGGCGCGGGTCTTGCCGGCACCGCGACCGCCGAGCATGAGCCAGGTGGTCCAGTCGCCGACGGGCGGTATCTGATCGGGGCGAGCCCACAACAGCCAGTCGTCGCGCAGGCGGTCGCGTTCGGTCGCCGACATCACCGCGGCGGCGAGGTCGAGTTCATTCCGTGCGTCGCAGGCTCTCAAGGCGGCGCGCAAGATCGAGGCGGAACTCATCGAGATCGGGCTCCGGCTCGTGTCCGTCGGTGCCGGCCTGTTTCTCCAGGCCGATCAGAAGCTCGAGGGTGCGGGCGAGCGCACCGAGGGTGCGGGCGTCCTTCTCCTCGAGGGTCGGGCGATCCGAACCCTCGAAGCGGCGTTCGACTTCGGCGATCTGGCGCTCGACCGCCTTGAACAGGCGGGCGATCAGGAGATTGCGATCGAGCGGTTCGCTCGGCGAGCGGCCGCCGTCTCGGGGTCGGCGGCGGCGCCAGCCGCCGCGTTTGGCGCGGCCGCGGATGGTGTCGGTGGTGACCCCGTAGGCCTCGGCGATGGCGGCGACCGCGAGGTCGGAGCCTTCGTAGGCGGCGCGGATCTCGCTCCACGGCGGAGCCGTCGGCGAGGGTGCCGCCGAGAGCGGCGGATCGGAAGCGTCGGTCAAAGGCGGGCTCCAAGGCGGCCGGTGCGCACGAGTTGCCGGCCGCGTCCGTCGGCGCGTCGCGGCCACGGGCGGAAGAATTCGGCGATGTCGCGGGTGAAGGCTTCGGGAACCGTTGGTCGCGGTCCCGTCGGGGCCCCGCCACCGACACGTCCGCGATCATGAGAAGAGGATGCGTGTGGAGCGTCACGCCGTCAAGCAGAAGGTGAGATTTCGCCCGCCGCGGCCGACCACGGAGGCCGGCGAACAACAATCAACCTTCTGTTTTTTCACGCTTCTTCCGCCGTGGCGGGCGCGGCGGCAGCGGGAGGGGAACCTCCCCCGGCCACTCGACGATGAAGTCTTCGAGGCCATCTGCGGGGATATCCGTCTCCGATCTCACCCGTCCGCGCACCGAGATCCCGGAGCGATGGACGCTCTCCGGATCGCCTGAGACGAGTGGATGCCAGTGCGGCAGATCGTGGCCCTCGGCGCGAAGACGATAGGCGCAGGTCGGTGGCAGCCAGGTGTAGGTCTGGGTGACCACTTCCTCGACGTCGAGTTCGACGCAGTCGGGAACGAAGTCGTGGCGATTCGGGTAGGAGGTGCAGCGGCAGGTGACCGGGTCGAGCAGCTTGCAGGCGACGTCGGTCCAGAAGATCTCACCGGTCTCCTCGTCTTCGAGCTTGTTGAGACAGCAGCGTCCACAGAGGTCGCACAGGCTCTCCCACTCGTCGCGGGACATTTCGGCGAGCCGCTTCGTCCGCCAGAACGGCGCGGTCGTGTGATCGGTCGTCACCTTCTCGTCCACGATGCACACCTCTTCCGCACGGCGGCCGCACCGCCCCTCGACCCTGCGAGGGTCAGCCGTTAAACTCACGTCAACCATTCCGGCCACCGCCGGCAGGCCGAACCCCATACCATCGGACCCGATCCCGTGACCGAGACCCCGCCGAACTCCGAGGACAGGCCCACGGCCGCGCCGACGCCGGACGTCGAGCCCTCGGCCGCGCCGGTCGGGCGCGACGAGGCGGCGAACGTCGCTTCGCCCGAGGCGCCGGCGGCGGAGCCCGCGAGCGGGCCGCCGGGATGGCGCGCGCGGTGGTCGCGGCGGATGCTCGCCGTCGATGCGGCGATCGACACCGCCGTCTACCGCGTCTGGACGGGCCTGGTCGAGTGGTATCGCCGGCTCTCGGTCGCCTACCGGGTGTTCCGGGTACGTGGCTTCAAGCGGCTGATCCTAGAGATCCTCGGTGACGGCGTCACCATCGGGGCGGCGGGTTTCGTCCTGATGCTGACTCTGGCGTTGCCGGCGATGGACGTCACTCGGACCGATTGGCGCAGGAACGTCGACTATTCGGTCCTCTTCCTCGATCGCTACGGCAGCGAGATCGGCCGGCGGGGCATCGTGCTCAACGACACGGTACCGCTCGAGCAGTTCCCCGATCATCTGATCAAGGCGCTGCTCGCCACCGAGGATCGCCGCTTCTTCGACCACTTCGGCATCGACATCATCGGCACGACTCGCGCCGTCGTCGCCAACATGCGTCACAAGACGGTGGTGCAGGGCGGCTCGTCACTGACCCAGCAGCTCGCCAAGAACCTGTTCCTCACCAACGAACGATCGATCGAACGCAAGATCAAGGAAGCATTCCTGGCGATGTGGCTCGAAGCCAACATGTCGAAGCGCGAGATCATGAAGCTCTACCTCGACCGAGCCTACATGGGCGGCGGCACCTTCGGCGTGGCGGCGGCGAGCGAATTCTATTTCGGCAAGTCGGTTCGTGACATCGATCTGGCGGAAGCGGCGATGCTCGCCGGTCTGTTCAAAGCGCCGACCAAATATGCGCCGCACGCCAACCTGCCGGCGGCCCGTGCCCGCGCCAACGACGTGCTCTCCAACATGGTCGCCGCCGGTTTCCTCACCGAGGGCCAAGTGGTGGCGGCACGGCGGCGTCCGGCGACGCCGGTCGATCGGCAGCGGACCTATTCGCCCGACTATTTCCTCGACTATGCCTTCGACGAGATCCAGGAGATGGCGCCGGCGGAACATACCCTCGTGGTCCGCACGACGATCGACCTCGGCATGCAGAAGCGGGCCGAGGAGGCGATCGAGAACACCCTGCGCCAGCACGGCGAGGAACTCGAGGTGAGCCAGGGCGCGGCGGTGTTCATGGAGCCGTTCGGGGCGGTCCGCGCCATGGTGGGCGGGCGCGACTATTCGGCCAGCCAGTTCAACCGGGCGACCGACGCGGCGCGCCAGCCGGGGTCGTCGTTCAAGCCCTACGTCTACATGGCGGCACTGCTCGCCGGAAAGACGCCGACCTCGACCATCACCGACCAGCCCTACTGCATCGGCAACTGGTGCCCGAAGAATTACGGCGGCGGCTACTACGGCCGGGTCACTCTGCTCGAGGCGATCGCCCGTTCGCTCAACTCGGTGCCGGTGCAGCTCGCCGCCCAGGTCGGACGTGACAGGGTCGCGGCGGTGACGCGGGAATTCGGCATCGATCTGCCGGCCAAGCCGGACTGGCCGTTCGTCATCGGCGCCTTCGAAGTCCACATGATCGACCACGCCGCCGGCTATGCCGTCTTCGCCAACGGCGGCCACCGGATCACCCCCTTCGCGGTGGAGGAGATCCGTTCGACCACCGGACGGGTGCTCTACGAGCGGGCCCGCGAGGGCAAGCCGCCGCAACGCATCTTCCCGGCCGACAAGATCGCGATGCTCAACGGCATGCTGCACAACGCGGTCGAGACCGGCACCGGCCAACGGGCGAAGCTCGACGGCATTCCCGCCGGTGGCAAGACCGGTACGACCCAGTCGTCGCGCGACGCCTGGTTCTGCGGCTTCACCGGCAATCTGGTCGGGGTGGTGTGGGTCGGCAACGACGACTACACGCCGATGGAGCGGGTCACCGGCGGCATGTTGCCGGCACCGATCTGGCACGAGGTGATGGCCTATGCCCATCAGAACATCGAGCTGAAACAGGCGCCGGGCATGCCGCCGCCGCGGCGTGGCGGGCCGGCGGTCGCCGGACTTCCCGGCGGAAAGGCCCAAGGTGGGCTGACCGCGCCCGAGACAGCGACGCAGGCCGGACGCCCGAAGCCGCTGTCGACGCGTGCGGTCGGCGTGTTGAGCGAGATCGAGAAGCGGCTCGACGCCGCCGCCGCCCGGCCGCTGACACCGTCGAGCCCGGACGCTGCGAAGCCGGCGCGATCGGGGGCGTTGACGCCGCTCGAACCCGCCGGCGGTCGTCCGGTGCGGCTCGCCTCGGGCACCGCGAGCGGCGGCCTCACGCCGATCGGACGTCACTGAGCCGCCATTGACGCGCCCGGCGGTGGCGGCGAGAATCGACGCGGTTCGGCCCACGTCGATTCCGGTTCGCCGTCACGCCCCGCCCACCACGATCGGATCGTTCGCGTGCGTTTCCTCGTCGAACTCTTCGCCACCCTGGTGATCGCGCTCGCCCTCGGCCTTTCCACCGCATGGTTCATGGTGTCGGCGCCGCGCATCGGCACCGGCGTCGGCGCCTGGAAGGCGGTACCGGCGGTCTCGGCCGACACCGCCGATCCCTATACGCGAGCCCGCGTCGCGCGCACCGGAGAGATCGTGCTCGGTGCCGGCGAAGGGCTCGTCTTCATCGCGGAGGCGGACGACGACGGACGACCGCTCGACGGTGCCTGTGACTACCGTATCTCCGGCGCCACACCGACGGCCCGGCTGTGGACGCTGTCGATGGTCGACGACGCCGGCGGACTGCCGGCGTCGGTGAGCGGACGGACGTCGCTCACGTCGCGCGAGGTCCTGCGCGATGCCGAGGGACGGTTCGAAATCGCCGTGGCGGCGACCGCACGGTCCGGCAACTGGCTGCCGTCGCACAGCCGAGGTGCGGAGAAGGCGATCCTCAGGCTCTACGACACGCCCCTGGCGTTGTCGCCCGATCAGAACATGCGGATGCCGCGTATCGTCCGGGGGACCTGCCGATGATGCGCACCGCCGTCTGGCTCGTCGGCGCCCTCCTCCTCGGTGGGATCGTCCACATCGCCACCGTCTTCGGCGTGCCGCATTTCGCGGTGAACGACCCGTGGCGCGAGGTCGGAACGCTCACCGGCGACGGCGTCTTCGTCCGTCTGCCGCGAGCGGCACCGGGGGTGCGGACCCTCTCCGGTCTCGACCCGGCGATGACTCATGCCGCCTGCCGCTTCTCCCTCGACAACGGACCGGTCCGAATCCGGGCGGAGGTCGCCGACGGCTACTGGTCGCTGGCGCTGCACGATCGTCGCGGTATGTGGGTGTGGGGAGTGGACAACCGCGCTGCGGAGCAGAAGCCGATCGACATCCTGATCGCCTCGCATGTCCAGGTGGCGCAATTGCGCGAGAGCCTGCCGGACGAATTCGAGGACGTGGTGATCGTCGACTGGCCGAGCCAGGAGGGCTTCGCGCTCTACAAGATCCTGGTGGCGGCGAAATCGCGCGAGGCGGAGGTCGAGGCCGCGCTCGCCACCGCCCGATGCACGCCGACACCACTGCCGTGATGCGGCGGGTGGCTCACTTCTGCGGCACCTTCTCGGTGATGGTCTCGCTCTTGGTGTAGCGCGACGGAGCGGGGCGACCGGCGAGCCGGCGGGGTGCGGTCGGCATACCGGCCTCGGCCCGATCGATGGCGCGACGCAGTTCGGTCCAGGCGATCTCGGCCTCGAAACGGCGATCCGACGGTGTCTCGACCATCATGCGGTCGATGGTGTCGCGATAGGCGGCGACGCGGAGGCGCATGGCGCGCCACACCCAGTCGACCACCCGGGCGTTCTCGTCGACACGAGCGTAGGCGTTGCTCAACTCCGCGGGAGCGCCGCCGCGGCGTTCGTCGAGAGCGCGCAGGCGATGCGCATCGGCCTCGCGCACCCGTCGCGCATCCCCCCAGAACGGGCCGATCAGCCCGGCGTCTATACGCATGTCGGCGATGGCGCGATTCCAGCGGGTCTCGGAGGAGACGAAGGGGTCCTTGCGGAGGTGGTTGTAATAGCCCTTCGGATCGAAGGCGTAGTCGATCTCGGGGACGATGCGGGTGCGTTCGAATTCGACCAGGGTCTCGCCGAACCAGTCGCGGACGTGAGGAGCGCGCACCAGCGCCCAGGCGCGATCACGCAACCCCACCTCACGGTCGGTGCGATTGAAGTCGGAGACCACTTCCCGCCGATCCCATTCGGCGATGCGCTCGCCGAGGGCCGGCATCACCCGGTCGTGCAGGACACTCGGCTCGGCGCGGCCGAAGTCGCCGGTCGGCCGGCCACAGCCGGCGAGCACCACCGGCAGAGCGAGGGCGAGAGCGACGATCGGCCTCTGCGGCACGGCGGGCTTCCTCCTCGCGGGTGGAACCGTCAGGTCCGCCGCCGGCGGCGGCTCGGTGGGGTCGGCCGGCTTCGCGGTGCATCCGCGGAACCGGTCTCACGTTCGCTCCAACGTTCGATGCGGACGCCGGTGAAGAGCGCGATCGTGCCGGTTTCGGTCTCACCGCTCTCGGCGCGGCGCCGCGGGCGCGAACGGCGAACCTTCGATATCTGAACCACGTCTCCCATCGTCTCACCTCACCCGTCGGAGACAGGTCGTCGAGAGCGACCCGAGGCGCCGGTTCCGCCCGGCCCGCTGCGGCGGTCGTCGGAGGAATCGAATCCTCCCTCGGGGATCGGTGCCACGATCATGGTTAACGAACCATTAACCCCCTCTCCCGATACTGGACGCCGACCTCTTCCTCCTGTCCGCGACGAGACCGGCCGATGCCTTCGCCCGACCACCCCGCCGATTCCCGAACCGAACGTGCGAACCCGAGGGCCAGCGGCGTGTTGCGATCGGCGGTCGACCTCTTCGTCCTGGCGGCGAGCCACGAGCGGGCCGAGATCCGCGCCTTCGCCGACCTCCTCGCCGGGTTGCTGCCCGATGCGACGACGGCGGATCGCGAGCACGTCGCCCGACAGTTGGCACATCGCGCCGACACCCCGCCGGCGATCGCCCGTCTGTTGGCGGTCGACGAGATCGCGGTGGCCCGTCCGCTGGTGCTGCGTTCGCCGGTTCTCACCTCCGCCGATCTGGTCGAAGTGATGCGGTGCGGGCCCGCCCATATCGATCTGGTGGCCGAGCGACTCGATCTCGCCCCGGACGTCGTCGCGGCCCTCGGTCGCTCGGTCGATACCGAAACCGCGACCCGACCGTCGCGGGGCCATACCGAAACCGCGACCCGGCCGTCGCGGGGCGATACCGAAACCGCGACCCGGCCGTCGCGGGGCGGGGCGGGCCATGCCGCACCGTCGATCGAAGCGATGCGGATCGAGGCGATCGTCGCGAGCGCGGCGACCGGCCGCCCGATCGGCGACGCCGACGACGAGGCGGAGGTGGCGCTCTATCGTGCCCTCGACGAACTGGCGGCGGAACTCGAGGCCGAACACGGCGAGGCGCCGCGCTCGTTCACGCCGACGATCGGCGAAGCGGAAGCGGACACGGCGCTGCAGGGTGCACTCGACCGTCTGGCGGCGGAACTCGAGGCGGAGGCCCAGGCACGCGAGGCCGAAGAGGCGGCGGCGCGGGCGCTGCGTCAGGCCGGGCCGGATGTGCCCGGTGATGTCGACGAGTTCCTGTCCCACGATTCGGCCGGACGTTGGCGGTTCATCCAGGAGCACTCCTCCGCCGCCGCCATGACCCCGCCGCCGCCGCGGCGGCGGCGCAGTGACGATCCCGCGGTGATCGGGGGGAGGCTGTTCGGCGCGTTGGTGGCGGGCGAAGGCGACCGCTTCGCCGAGGAGGTCGCACGCGCCGCCCGGCTCGAGCGGCCGGTGGTCGACCGCATCCTCACCGACCGCCACGGCGAAGCCCTGGCGGTGACGCTCGCCGCGCTCGGCGTCGACGAGCGGACGGCGACGTCGATCCTGTTGCTGCACTCCGGCGAGCGGACGACCCTCGCCCACATGCAGGATCTCGCGGCCATGGCGGGCCGTATCGGCTGGCGCACCGCCGAGAACATCGTCGAGACCTGGCGCGGGGGGCGCGGCCTCGGCCGGACGGAAGCGACGCGGGTTCTCGATCCGGCGGAACGGCACAGCGCGGTGCGTCAGGACGCGAGCGGCACCGGGTGGAGCGCCGCGGACGGCGAGTCCGATCGTCGTCGCGGCAACGAACGCTGAGCGTCCTCCCGCGGTTTCGGACGAGTCCGGGCCTCAGGACCGCGGCGGCCACTGCGGCCAGGATCGCGGCGGTGCGTCGGGATCCTGCGGCGGCGGTTCGATGAAGTGGCGCGCCTGACGATCCTCCACTTCCACCAGCCACAGATCACCGTCGAAGCGGCGTTCCGAGGCGATGCGGGCCTGGAGATCGGCACGCGGGAAGCGGGCGTGCAGACGTTCGAAACGTCGGTCGCCCGTCATGGTCTCGCCGAAGTCGGTCTGCGGTGCCGGCCCCCAGAGATCGGTGCTGCCGTCGAGGCGATCCACCGCCACGAAGATCGCTCCGGCTTCATCGGCGCCGTGATGGACGACGGTCGCGGCGGCACCGGCGGCGAAGGCGCGGCGTACCAGGGCCGCGACCCAGACGTCGGAGCGCAAGCGCATGGTTCGCCTCCGCCGCGGCGCGGCGGCTCCCTGGCTCAGCGGCGGGCTTCGGCCGCCCGGGGCATGAGATCCCAGACCAGCTTCTCGCTCGGCCGGCCGGTCACCGGCCAACCGCGATCGGCCTCGTAGCGACGCACCGCCGAGGTGGAACGTTCGTCCCACTTGCCGTCGGCCTTGAGCGGTCCGTATCCGGCGGCGATCAGAGCACGTTGCAGCTTCTGCAGCCGTTCGTCGCCACCGGATGCCAGCGGCTCGCGGGCGGCGCGGCGGATCGACCCGGTGAAGACCGGCATGTCGACTTCGGCGGCGCCCGCCTCGTCGCGACCCACAGGGAAGGCGACGGCGTCGGCGGTGGCGACCCGCATCGACGGGGTCGGCGGGGTCGAGATCGGCGGCGCCGAGGCCGTCGCCGTGACGGCACGGCTCGGGATCGTCGAGGCGGCGGGTGTCGAGGTCCGTGCCTGTGCCGCCGCAGGCTTCGTCGCGGGCTGGGCCGGTGGTTGCTGGGCCTGGGCGACGACGCTCGGCGCGGCCTTCAGGGCGGCGAGCAGCAGTTCCGATGCCTCACCGGTCGGCGTGGTGCCGAGGCGGCGTTCGCCGGCGCGGATCGCCTCGGCCGTGGCCGGGCCGATCACGCCGTCGATCGGGCCGGAGTAGAAGCCGCGTTCGGCGAGGACCACCTGGAGGTCGCGGACGAGGCCTTCTTCGACGGCACTGACCGGGCGGGGGCGCGGCATGGCGAGCGGAACGGTCGAGCCGGTGGGCGTCTCGATCTTGCTCGGCGCGGCCGGCTTCGCCGGAGTCCGTTGAACCGGAGCCTGCTCCGATTGAGCCGCCGAGCGTGTGTCGAACAGCGGATGCGGGTGGCGGGCCGGTTGGTTGGCCACGGCATTGGCGATCGTCACCGCGACCATCAGCAGCGAGACGGCGACGCCACCGGTGGTGACCGGGTTGCGCATGGCCAGTTCGGCGGCGCGGATCGGCAGGCTGCCGGGAGTGGCGCCGGCACGGGCGTGGAAATCGGGATCGCGGTCGTCCCAGGCGTATTCGGCCGAGCGGTCGGATCTCTTGGTCATGCGCGCTTCTTCTCGAGGTCTCGGGCATCGGAGACCGGTTTGATCTCGACGATGCGGGGCGCGGCGGTTTCCGGGCGGGCGCCCTCGCCGTCGATCGGCAGGTGGACCGTGACGCAGGTGCCCTCGCCGAGCCGGCTCTCGATACGCATCGAGCCGCCGTGCAAGCCGGCGAGACCTTTGACCACGGAGAGGCCGAGGCCAGTGCCCTCATGGCGCCGGTCATAGCCCGAGTCGGCCTGGACGAAGGGGGTGCCGAGGCGCGCCAGGTCCTTCTCGGAGATACCGATGCCGGTGTCGCGGACGAAGATCGCCACCTGATCGGCCTCACGGCGCGCACCGAGGGAGACGCTGCCACCGCGATCGGTGAACTTGATCGCATTGGAGACGAGGTTGATCAGGATCTGCTTGCAGGCGCGACGATCGGCGACGACCTCGGGCAGGTCGAAGTCCCCGGCGAGACCGATGGTCAAGCCGCGCTCGGCCGCCTGATGCGCCATCATCTGTCTTACGCCGTCGATCAGGTTCACCATGTCGAAGGGTTCGGGCACGACGTCGAAGGAGCCGGCCTCGATCTTCGACATGTCGAGGATGTCGTTGACCACCTGCAGCAGGTGCGAGCCGGATTCGTGGATGAGCTTGACGTATTCGCGCTGACGCGGGTCGGCGAGTGGGCCGAAGACCTCGGCGCCGAGCATCTCGGAAAAACCGATGATGGCGTTCAGAGGCGTGCGCAGTTCGTGACTGACGTTGGCGAGGAAGCGGGTCTTGGCATGGCTCGCCTCTTCCGCCGCCTCGCGGGCGCGCTGGAGTTCGACCTCCTGCGCCTTGCGCTCGGTGATGTCGCGGGTGACGGCGACGATGCGTGCGTCACCGGCCATCGGATCGGTGGCGGCGAGCGGCCGGCAGCGCATCTCGAGCCAGAGCCAACGGCCGCGACCGGTCTCGCTCTCGACCTTCAGACGGAATTCGACCTCACTGGTCAGGCCACGACGCACCGCGTCGGAAACGGCGGTGAGATAGGCCGGGCGATCGGCCACGTGGATCATGCGGAACAGACCGTCGCCGCGGATGGTGTCGGGCGCGACGCCGAGGACACGCTCGACGGCCGGCGTGACGAAGACGATGTCGGCGTTCTCGGCGTGACCGGTGACGATGTCGGAGATGTTCTCGGCGAGCAGGCGATAGTGGAGGCCGCGCTTACGGGCGACCTCCTCGCTGGCGCGATGCAGCGCTTCCATGCGCATGGCGAGCGCACCGGTGTAGACCACGGCGAAGAACGGGATGAAGGCACGCAGGCCGCTCGGCGCCGCCGGGGCGGCGGGCAGGAGCCCGGTCTGGTCGAGGCCGGCGACGAGCACGAGCGCGGCGAAGGCCACGGCGAAGGAGATGCGGGTGACGTCGCGCCGGCCGGAGAGCGCCGCCTCCATCGGGACGATGCCGAGGCCGAAGAGGGCGTAGGAGCCGAGACCGCCGGTGAAGGCGGCGACCCAGGCGAGCAATGCGGCAGCGGCGGTGGTGGCGGCGAGATGTCCCGCCTTCAACCGGCCGGTCTGCGACACGTAGAGGGCGATCGGTGCCGGCGCGGCGAGACCGATCAGTGCCACCGCCTCGACGAGACCGGTCGGACCGGCGAAGGCGAGCCACACCGGCAGCAGACCGAGCGCGAGGAGGCCGGCGAAGAGATGAGTTGCGATGAAGGCACGATGGCGGCGCCATTCCAGCGGATCGGCTGCGGCGCGCGCGTGCACCAGACCGTCGACGAAACGGTCGAACGACGCGATCGGTCCCTGGTGGCGATACTCGGACACTGCTTCTCTCACCCACGGGTGGCCTGCGAACCGGAGTTCGCGACGAGCGGGATCTTCGCATCGCCGACTTAACAGGCTGTTGAGGGCGAAGAACGGCGCCGATCGGAAGAGCGGCGCGAACCAACGGTTTTTCGACGAGTCCAGCGACGCGGCGGCGAAATTCACGGTCGATCGCCGACATGGTCAACGATGCCTTACCGCGGGAAATCGCGCGTTCGATAGAATTGTAACGATCGGCTGAACCCGCCTTTCAAGCCTGCCCCCGCATGATCGGCCACGAGACGAGAGACCGATCGCCCGCGATCGCTCTCGCAACGAACGGGGACGGTTCGATGTTCTTTCTTCTGCGTGTCGCCTTCTGGCTGTCGTTGGCGATCCTCTTCATTCCGGCGGATCCCCAGATCTCGGCGCAGAGCGGTCGCGACGTGTCGACGATCGAAGCGATCGGGGCGGCCCAGACCACCTACGAGGACGTCAAGGGCTTCTGCGGCCGCAATCCCACCGCCTGCGACGTCGGTCGCCTGGCGCTCGACACCTTCTCGGCCAAGGCGCGGACCGGCGTGCGCTGGGTCCATCGTCAGCTCGAGGGCGAGGAGGCCGGCGCGCCGGTCGCCACCGGCTCGACCCGCAACACCGTGCCGAACGGGATGCGTCCGACCCTGGGCTGGGACGCGCCGCTGCCGCCGCGCCCGATCGGCTGATCGGAATTCCTTTCGAACTCCGCGACCCCGGAGTTCCACCTCACCGCGACGATGCCCGCCATCGTCGCGGTTCTCGTTCGTGCCGGATCACACGCGAGGTTTCCCCTCCCCGCGGGCCGCGCTATAGACGGGCGAACCGCAGGGAGAGCCGGCTTGACCACCATCGACGACATCCTCGCCGACTTCGACGTCATCGACGACTGGGAGGAGCGCTATCGCTACGTGATCGAGCTCGGCCGCGCCCTCGCCCCGCTCGACGAGGCGGCGCGCACCGAGACCAACAAGGTGCGCGGCTGTGCCAGTCAGGTCTGGCTCTCGACACGTATCGAGCTCGACCGCGACGGGGCGGTCAGGCTCTCGTTCACCGGCGACAGTGACGCCCACATCGTCAAGGGACTGGTGGCGGTGATGATCGCGCTGTTCTCCGGGCGAACGGCGCAGGAGATCCTGAGCCTCGACCCCGAGCCGACCTTCACCGCCATCGGCCTGCGCGAACACCTGACGCCACAGCGCGCCAACGGCGTCGCCGCCATGCTGGAGCGCATCCGCGGCGACGCGCGGGGGGCGCTGACCGCCGGCTGAGACGATCACCCCGACGATGGCGGGGGGAGACGGTCGAGGCCGGTACCGGTCGTCGGCCGATGGTCACCACTGCCCCAGGCGCGTAGCGACCGCGCCCGGTCGAGGCCGCGAGCCTCTTCCGCCAGTCCGTAATGGGCGGCGAGACGGCCGAGTGCGATGTCGAGCACCACCTTGGCGGAACGCGCCGGCCAGCGGCGATCGGCTTCGATCGTCTCCAGGCCCTTGAGAAAGCAGCAGACGTCGAGCAGCACGTCGGCGAGATCGTGGCCGACGGTGTCGAGGGCGGCGCGGACGCGATCGCGGGCGGCGAGCGCTCGATCGGTCAGATCGGCGAGGCCACCGGGTGCGCCTCCGCCACCGGCGGCGATGCGGCCGGAGGTCCAGTTGGACGTCACGGTCGGCATCATCCGCGCCACGGTGAAATCGGCGCGCAGGCGCTCCCCGGCGGCGACGCGGGCCGGCGAGAGATAGGCACGGCCATCACGGTCGCGGCGACGAGCGAGCCAGGCCAGCGGGCTCTCGGCATCGTCGACGAGGTTCACCGTCTCGCCTTCGTCGAGCCGGCGAATCGCCATGTCGCCGTGTTGGCGGCGGAAATCGGGGGTAGCCCCGACAGTCCGGCGCAGGCGGGCGCGACCGACCTGCGTGAGCGCGAGGCGTCGCTCGCCGGTCCGGGTGTCCGGCTCGGCGGTGACCAGTTCCTCGGCGACCAGGCGGTCGATGGTCGCGCGGTCGACGCGTAGACGTCGCAGCGACGCCCCGGCGACGATGCGCAGCACGGCCGGATCACCGTCGTCGACGATCGCCTCGCCGTCACCGACACGGGCGAGGATTCGATCGACGGCCCGCGATGTCGGATCGCCGACCCGGTTCATCGCTCGCCCTCCCCGACCCGCGCCAGACGATGCCAGAGATCGGCGGCACTCTCGATGGCGGCGACGATGCGGTCGATACGTGGATCGTCGCGGCGATCCTCCACCACCCGGCAGGCATGGGCGACGGTGGTGCGGTCGCGGTCGAAACGGCGTCCGACCTCGGTCAGGGGCAGGGCGAACCAGACGTGAGCGACGTACATCGCCACCTGGCGGGCGAAGGCGATCTGAGCCTCGCCACGCGACGTGGCACGCAGATCGGCGATGGAGAGGCGGAAGGTGGAGGCCACCACCGACTCCAGACAACGGCACTTGGCCGCCACCAGCTCCTGGTCGTAACGGCTTCGTCGGGCTCGATCTCGACGGCCTCGCGAGCGACCGCGTACGGCGAGCGGTGGAATGCGAAAGGGATCGGTCAAAGGTGGTGCAGGCGATCGAGTGACGCTCGGCAGGTTCATCTCGTTCTCCTCCCGTCAGCGGAGAAATAGGAATAAATGCCTCACGATTATGGGCGTCGATCGCAAAAGGGGGATAACTGTCGATTTGTATAGTGAATTGTGACTATCTTGCGTTGTAGCAACGCTCCCGAGATCTCCCCGCCGACCGGCGGTGCGCGACACTCCTCCGCCAAGGAGGAGCCCGACATGGCGAAATCTCTCGGCCCAGACACGGCGACCGGAACCCTGCGCAACGCCCCGATGTCGCCGCCGCCGCGGCGAGGCACGATCCCGAGGGCGACGAATGCGCCATGGGATCGAACACGGATGTTGCCGCGGTTGATCGCGGTGGGACCGGAGGAACTCGCGGACCTCAGCCGCGAGGGGCGGGCCGCCATCGTCCGGCGGCTGCTGCGCGCCTTGCGCGGCGAGCGGGTGCGCGGCCGCGCCGGACACTGGAGCTACAGTCTCGACCGCCACATCGGTCTCGTCCAGGCGTTGGCGGCTGAGCGCGCGTCCCTTGCCGCGACACCGGTCGACGGGCGGACGATGCGAGCGTGACACCCGACCCTGTCGCGGCGGCGACCGATACGTCGCCGCGCCGAAACGACGAACCGCCGCGAGGGAGAGCCCCCGCGGCGGTCGTACACGAGATTCGCGATCGCGTTCGGATCAGCGAGCGCCGCGGCGACGCTGCTGGCCGAGGCCCATCTTCTTGGCGAGGTCGGAACGCGCCTGGGCATAGTTCGGGGCGACCATCGGATAGTCGGCCGGCAGGCCCCACTTCTCCCGGTATTCCTCCGGGGTCATGTTGTACTGGGTGCGCAGGTGACGCTTCAGCGACTTGAACTTCTTGCCGTCTTCGAGGCAGACGATGAAGTCGGGGTTGACCGACTTCTTGACCGGCACCGCCGGCTTGAGCGGCTCGGGCGCCGGCTCGGGGGCGACGCCGGACGACGTGCGCTGCAGGGCGGCGTAGACCTCGGCGATCAGGCCGGAGAGTTCGGCCGACGGAACCGTATTGTTGGCGACGTAAGCGGCCACGATGTCCGCCGTCAGATCGATGAGGTTGCTGCCACCGGAAGATTCGGTCATTTTCCACCCGTCCTGATCTGGAGACGATACGACATCGTCTCCTTCTGTTCGAAACCAATTGCGACGAACACCGAGATCCTCTGCCTGTCTCGACCTCGAAACGAGGAGTCCGACGTTGAATCGATCGGCGTATAGAACCGTCGTCTTCGTATAGACAAGTAGGTTTCCGAATACAAGATCTCCCTATCGTAAAGGCACGCATTTCAGCAGTCGTGACGGGCTTCTCCTAGCCGTTCGGCTCACATCGCGCGTTGGCGCCTTCGGTCCGTGAAGCAACCGCACAAGGCTTTCGCCGACGACACGCGACTTTCGAAGGATGGAACGGCTCTTCCGGGCGCTCGGCGACGACGGTTCTTCATGCCGGATGTTCGGGCCGCGCGGCCGCTCGATACGTGTTTTCACTGCGATCGATTGTCGCGGCGGCGCCTGCATCCCACCCGCGAATCGGGCGGGAGGCCGATCGCAGCCCCCGACGCGCGAAGCGAGGGCGGATCTCCGCGGGTCGACGACGGTCTGCGACAGGCCGGATTGCGCTACTGTGTCGCCGGCAATTCCCTCAGGCTCCCTTTCGACGGTTCGCCCCCCGAATGACCTTTCCCTCGACCGCAGTTCCCCCGCCGGCGGTGCGCCGCCCGACCCTCACCCGCGTCCACGGCGTCGACATCCGCGACGACTACGGCTGGCTGCGCGCGGCCAACTGGCAGGAGGTGATGCGCGATCCGAGTACGTTGGCGACCGAGATCCGCGCCCACCTCGATGCCGAGAACGCCCATGCGGCGGCGGCGATGGCGGGGACCGAGGCGCTGCAGGCGCAGCTCTTCGAGGAGATGAAGGGGCGGATCAAGCAGGACGATTCGAGCGTCCCGACCAAGGACGGGCCGTGGGCCTATGCGGTGCGCTACGTCACCGGCGGGCAGCATCCGATCCACGTGCGCATCCCGCGCGACGGTGGCGGCGAGGAGATCCTCCTCGACGGCGACGCTCGGGCGGCCGGTAAGGCCTATTACCGGCTCTCCGGGGTGGCGCACTCGCCCGACCACCGTCGCATCGTGTGGGGCGCCGACGAGAACGGGTCGGAATACTTCACGCTGCGGGTCCGCGATCTCGTCGCGAGGCGCGATCTCGACGACGTGGTCGAGGCGACGAGCGGGGATGTCGCCTGGGCGGCGGACGGCGAAGCCTTCTTCTACATCCGCGTCGACGACAACCACCGCCCTTCGAAGGTCTTCCTGCATCGCCTCGGCACCCCGACCTCGGAAGACCCGTTGGTCTACGAAGAGGCCGATCCGGGCTTCTTCGTCGGGATCGGCCGGACGCTCTCCGGGCGGTTCGTCGTCATTTCCGTGCACGACCACCAGACCTCGGAGGTGCATCTGATCGAGGCCGCCGATCCGACCTCGCCGCCACGGTTGGTGGCGCGGCGGGTCACAGCGGAAGAGTACGACGTCGAACATGCCGGCGAGCGGCTGTTCATCCTCACCAACAACGGCGACGCGGAGGATTTCCGGATCGTGACGGCGCCGATCGACGCCCCCGACCGGGAGAACTGGCGACCGTGGATCGATCACGTCGCCGGACGGCTGATCCTGTCGCATTCGGTGCTCGGCGCCCATCACGTCCGGCTGGAGCGGGTGGAGGGGCTGCCGCGCATCGTCGTCCGTCGCCTCGCCGACGATGCCGAACACGCCATCGCCTTCGACGAGGAGGCCTATTCGCTCGGGCTGTCGACCGGGTTCGAGTTCGACACCACCGAGATCCGCTTCACCTATTCGTCGATGACGACCCCGGCACGGATCTACGACTACGACCTCGAGAGCCGGACACGGACTCTGCGCAAGGAGCAGGAGGTGCCGAGCGGGCACGATCCGGAGGCCTACGTCACCCGCCGCATCTTCGCTCCGACCGCCGATGGCGAGACCGTGCCGGTGTCGATCCTGCATCGCCGCGACACCGCCCTCGACGGCTCGGCGCCGGCGCTGCTCTACGGCTACGGCGCCTACGGCATCACCATTCCAGCCGCCTTCTCCACCACCGCCCTGTCGCTGGTCGACCGCGGCTTCGTCCACGCCGTCGCCCATGTGCGCGGCGGCAAGGACAAGGGCTTCCGCTGGTATGCCCAGGGGCGGCGCGAGTTCAAGACCAACACATTCGACGATTTCGCCGCGGCGGCGCGCGGCCTGATCGCGGCGGGCTACACCTCGGCCGGCCGTATCGTCGCCCAGGGTGGCTCGGCCGGTGGCATGTTGATGGGGGCGGTCGCCAACCGGGCGGGCGAGCTCTTCGGCGGCATCGTCGCCGAGGTGCCGTTCGTCGACGTGCTCGCCACCATGCTCGACGCCACCCTGCCACTCACCCCACCGGAATGGCCGGAGTGGGGCAACCCGATCGAGGACGAGGCGGCCTTCCGCACCATCCTCTCCTACAGCCCTTACGACAACGTCGCGGCCGAGCCCTATCCGCCGATCCTGGCACTCGCCGGTCTCACCGACCCGCGGGTGACCTATTGGGAGCCGGCGAAGTGGGTGGCGAAGTTGCGGGCCACCAAGACGAACGACGCACCGGTGCTGCTCAAGACCAACATGGACGCGGGGCACGGTGGTGCGGCCGGCCGCTTCGACCGACTGAAGGAGGTGGCGCTGATCCAGGCTTTCGCGCTCCGAGTGACCGGTCGGGACATCGGCACCGCGGCGAGCTGATTCCCCGGTCGACACCCGTTGCGATGGTCATGCCGGCGCGAGTCGACGCCGTGGATGCGACACCCGCTCCCGGAAAAGCGAAGACCGCCGACCATGTGCGATGGCCGACGGTCCGAGCAATCGTGTCGATGCCGTTCCTCCCGGCGATGCGCGACGACGTCGGACATCGAGGGGGCGAGGGTGGGCGAAGCCGGATCGGCGCTTCGCCCGATCGGCCTCACTTCTTGGCCGGGCAGGTGTTGAGCCCGAGCAGCGGGTAGAAGGGGCAGAAGCCGAAAGCGCCGGTCAGCAGCGGAATCACGCCGACCCAGCCGATCCACTTCCAGGAGATGGTCGCGGGACCCAGGAGGGCGAAGGCGATCAGCGCCAGCCCGACCACGATACGCAGGATCTTGTCGATACCGCCGACATTGGCCGTCATGTTCTCTTCTCCGTCGATGTCTCGTCGGAGCCGTCGCCGGGAGCCCCTCCCCCGGTCGTATCCGGCTCGATCGCGGACAATCTGACAGGTTTCGCCGCCGCCGTCGGTGACCAAGTCACACACGGCGCTCGAGGTGCGACACGAGTTCGTGAACCGGGTCCGGGGCGGGCGGGGACCGGAGCCCCGGCGATGGGCTCATACCGAGTTCACGAAGTTTCGACCCGTTCGAGACTTCGTGAACGAAGGCGAGCCCGAACGGGCGTCGGCCGGTCGGGCCGTAACGCTCATGAAATTCGGACGAGTCCGAATTTCATGAGCCCGGTATCAGTCCGCGGTTGCGGCGAGGCGATCGAGACCGGGGCGGTCGACGATCTCGATCGAACCTCGACCGAGCCGGACGAGGCCGCGGCGCTCGAAGGCCTTCAGGTGACGGCTGACCACTTCGCGGGCGGTTCCGAGTTCGGCGGCGATCTCCTGATGAGTGGCGGTGACCGGCACCGGCATCTTGCCGAGCAGGCGGGCGAGGCGCGGCTCGACGCGATGGAACACCGCCGCCTGCATGGTCGCCAGGATTTCGGCGACGCGGCGGCCGTAGCCGGCGAAGACGAATCGGCGAAAGACGTCGGAAGTGGCGAGCAACTCGTCGAAGACCGCACGTGGCACACTCACCGCGGTCGAGGCGACCTCGACGATACCTTCGGCCGCATAGGCCTCTTCACCGAGCAGTGCGGCGGTGGTGAGGACGCAGCTCTCGCCGCGGCGTACCCGGTAGAGCACGATCTGCCGTCCGGTGTCGGCGATCATCTGGACCCGGACCGACCCCTCGAGCACCAGCAGATAGGCCGAACAGGCCGCGCCCGGGGCGAAGACCGCCGTTCCAGCCGGAACCTCGAGGAGGTGACTGCGCTCGCGCAACCGGGTGCGCTGCTCGGTCGTGAGCCCGGAGAGTTCGGGGAAACAGGCGAGCCAGTCGTCCGATCGGATCAACGCACCTCCTTCGGCGAACCGGAGGCCGCGGCGGCGCAAGGCCGTCGGTCAATCGAGGAACGCCTGGGCGGAACTGTAGCCGGGATCGTGCCGTCGCTCCACATGCAGACCGGGGAGCGACCGAGCGTAGGTCTTGGGACCGGGCTCCGTGCGGCTCGCGGCCGCAGCGGCACCGACGGGCTCCTCCACTTGCTTCGGCTTGGCCCTGAGCAGACGCATGTCGGGTCCGAAATAGCCGTCCGAGCCACGGACATAGGGGATCGGGTGACTCAACAGGCGCCGGATGTGGCGGAAGAGCGTCGCCGGCGACAGGGGCTTCACCAGAATGTCGTCGACCCCGGCGTGGACCGCAGCCGTCAACACGCGACGGTCGACATGGCCGGAAACGAGGGCGATCGGCATGATCGGATTGGCGAGCAGGGCGGCGCGGCGGGCGCGGCGGACCCACTCGATGCCGTTCTGATCGGGCATGACGAGGTCGACGAAGGTGATGTCCACCGGCGTCGCAGCGACGAAGGACAGCGCTTCGGCGGGATCACCGAACAGATCGACGCGGCGGACTCCCAGGCCGCGCAGCAGCGTCCGGAACAGGTTCTGGAAATTGCGATTGTCGTCGACGACGCAGACGCGGACATCGGCGAAGACCGCTGCGCTGCCCACGTCCCTTCTCCTTCGTTCGCCCGCTCGCACCCCTCGAATATCGAGTGGTTCGTCAACAAACCGTTGCGAACTCCCCTAGCGTCAGGTGGAAAAATGAAATTCCGGTGTACACAACCCCTGCTCACATCTCCGACGCCCGGATCGGCAACGAAAACGGCCGAGCGCAAGGCCCGGCCGATCCGATTCTCCCGGCACCGGCGGCCGGTGCGACGTCGCGAGCGGTCCGATCAGGCGACCGCCTCGTAGCACTCGAGCACGTAGTCCCAGTTCAGCAGATGGTCGACGAAGGCTTCGAGGAACTTCAGGCGCAGGTTGCGATAGTCGATGTAGTAGCCGTGCTCCCACACGTCGGCGGTGAGGATCGGCGTCGCGCCCTGGGTCATCGGGTTCTCGGCGTTCGAGGTCTTGGTGATCGCGAGCTTGCCGTCCTTGAACACCAGCCAGGCCCAGCCCGAGCCGAACTGGGTCATGCCGGCCTGGATGAAGTCGGCGCGGAACTTGTCGTA
>ERZ1645192.504-NODE-504-length-32439-cov-7.725605_pt1 | contig 32439 bp, 24 predicted proteins | sample MGYA00575354_ERZ1645192 | MGnify/ENA primary metagenome ERZ1645192 (study PRJEB40844, sample SAMN11349763) | freshwater sediment metagenome | isolation source: river sediment | host: Sediment | place: India: Faizupur Khadar , New Delhi | collected 2017-02-21 ...
CTGTTCAGAATGACAATAGTAACAAACTGCAAGAAAAACAAAGCCTTGGGTCCCGAACACCCCGAGGGTGCCCGGCGCCGGGATGACGGTGAGAGTGTTAAGCCGGCACCCGGGATACCGCCGCTTTGGATGCTGTCAAAGAATTTCTACACAACAGCCCGGCGCGCCGGATCGGCCGTAAACTCCCGGCCCGGCCGGGCATTTGGAACGGACAATTATGTATTTTGAGACATAAAAAGGAACAAAATTGTTCAATGTCCGTGTTCTCTTTTGTGTGCGTTTGCGGGACCGAATTGCTTGAACTCCGAAAATACCCCTCATTTTGCCGCGAAAAACCCGTTTTTGCAGGTCAGGCCCCATTGGCATCTCTTTTGCTATTATAGAGGGCATGAGTTACTACTGCAGCCATCGACAGCGTTACTAAATGGATAGGTAAATATGAGACTTTCAGAGAAATTCAAGCAAACCGCACCGGACGTCAGGATAATCGAACAAGAGGAAAAAAAGGAAATGTACAGTCATGATATCGGGGACGTCCCCACGATCATGACGAACAGCCTTTTCAAGGTCCAGCCGGACTTTGTCGTCCAGCCGAAGACCGTGGACGAGATAAAGCAGGTCCTCGCGTTCGCCAATGAGAACAGGGTCCCGGTCATACCGCGGGGCGCGGCGTCCTGGGGTTTCGGCGGGGTCATCCCGACCAATTCCGGCATCGTCGTCGACCTGTCCCCGTTCCGGAAGGTCCTGTACCTCAACAGGGGCCAGAAAACGGTCACCGTCGAGGCGGGCGCCCGCTGGGCCGATATCGATATCCTTGCCAAGAAGGAAGGGCTGTGCCTGATGACGTACCCTTCCAGCAAGTTCTCGACGGTCGGCGGCTGGATCGCCACGGGCGGCTACGGGATAAACAGCCTCCGGTACGGCCACCTGTCGGCCCAGATCGTGTCGATGACGGTCGTGACAGCGCTCGGGGAAGCGAAGAAGCTCACGCCTACCGATCCTGAATTTGCGTACTACGTTTCCACAGAAGGCCTTTTCGGCATCATCGTCGAGGTCAACCTGAAACTGCGCGACGTGCCGGATGCGTCCTGCCCGCACCTCTTTTATTTCGGGACCGACACGGATGCCTTTGCGTTTATCGAAAAATTCATGGCTTCCGGGCAGGCCGACAGGCTTCGCCCGAACGTGATAAGGTTCCTCGACGCAAATCACCTGGACGATATCAATAAGATCATGCATCTTCAGGAATTCAAGAAAAGCCCGGCCGTTCTCATCGAGTTCGGCAGCACCGTGGACGACGCGGCGTTCATGAAGCTCGTCCGGGAAAACTTTGAGGTCGAAGAGGCCCCGAAATACGTGGCGAGCTATCTCTGGAACGAGCGCCTCTTCGGGATGAAGACGAAGCGGCTCGGCCCCACGATCCTGGCGAGCGAGAACATCATCCCGATCGGCTCCGCAGCGAAATTCATCGAAAGGGCGAAAAAGCTCGGGTCTCATTTCGGCGTTGAGATATTTGTGGATTCGTATATACTCGATGCAAAAAAAGCGCTCATCATGACGAACTTCCTGTGCGATTCGCGCAAGTTCAAGTACTATATAGATCTGCCCCTCACGATGATCCTGACGAAGGCGGCCGTCGCCAGCGGTGCGGAACCTTACGGCCTCGGCATCTGGAACGCGGGGTTTATCAATTACCTCTACAGCGGCAAACAGAAGAAAGAATTACAGGCCTACAAGACCAGGGTCGACCCGAACAGCATCATGAACCCCGGCAAGTTCTTCCGGGTCAAGTCAATTTTGTTCAACCCGTTCATCCTGAATTTCGGGGTCGGCACGCTCAGCTTTTTCTCGCCTGTTCTCGGGAAGCTGGCAACCGCTTTCTTCGGTAAGGTGAAAAAGGTTGACGACCTCGATTTCGAGCTGATGACCCACGCCTGCGCGAAGTGCGGGAACTGCATCGCTGTTTGCCCGGCATATCTCGTGACCGGCAATGAAGAAATGACAGCCAAGGGAAAGATAGCGCTGGCAAAGAAGCTGATCGAGGGCAAACCGATAACGAAAGAGGAGGCGGAAAAGGTCTTCATGTGCATGCATTGCCGGGCATGTGAGGAGATCTGCCAGACGAACCTCGAGCTCATGAACCTCTGGGACGCCCTGGAAAAAAGGATAGAAGCTATTACCGGCGGGCGGCCGGCGGAGAAGATCGACGAGTTCATCAAGAAGGTCGACGCGAGCTCGGATTACTGGGAAATGGTCGAAAGGAACAATTGAAAATACATAAGGTCGGGAACGGACATGCCAAAAAAATATCACATCGAGACAAAGATCACACCCCTCGAACTGGATTTCATTTATAAGTTCAGGATAGAACGGGGGGAGAACTGCATCAATTGCGGAAAGTGCACGAAGGTTTGCATCTATGAGGTGCACAGGCGCGGGCGTGACGGCGATCCCCGCAAGATGGCGCAGCCGGGCACGGTGAGCTGCCGCAACTGCTTCCGGTGCATCCAGGAGTGCCCCCGCGGCGCGCTCGAGAAGTCCCTCGACCGGGACTTCCTCAACATCGGCGGGTCCTACTGGAAGCCGGACATGTTCGTAACCCTCTGGAAGCAGGCGGAGGACGGCAAGGTGCCGGTCACCGGTGCCGGTTACCGCGGCCCGTTCACGGGGCCCGGGTTCGACGGGATGTGGACGGACATGTCCGAGATCGTCCGCCCGACACGCGACGGCATCCATGGCAGGGAGTATATCAGCACGTCCGTTGAACTGGGCAGGAAACTCAACCACCTCGTTTTTGACGAGAATGCGCAGCTGGTGTCGAAGACGCACCCGACGGTCGACATCCCCATACCCATCGTTTTCGACTTCGTGCACGAAAAGCTGGCCCCCAACGTGAAGGCCGGTATCGTCAAGGCGGCGGCAAAATTGAACACGTTCGTCGTACTGTCGGCAAACGACATCACGCCCGACATGAAAGGCGACATAAAGAACATCATTCCCGTTGTACCGTATAAGGACATCGACGCGAACCAGGACCTTGTCCGGTCGGTCAGGGCCGTGGCCTTCGAGCATGACGGGGAGCTCGAAAAATCGCTCCCGGCTGTTATAGAAAAGGTCAAGAAACTCGGAAATGTCCTGACGATCGTCCGTATCCCCGCGACACGCTCCGTGGAGGATACGGTCCTTAAGCTTGCACAGACCGGCGCGGAGATCATACACGTAATCGCCGACTACCGTGGTACGGAGATAAACACGGCCGGCGGAGAAAAACCCCTTCTTTCACGTGATGTGATCCGCGCCGTCCATCTCAAACTCGTCGACGAAAGGGTCCGCGATGAAGTGACCATACTTTTCTCGGGCGGGATCGCGATGGCGGAGCATGTGCCCAAGGCGATGATATGCGGCGCGGACCTTACGGCCATCGATATTCCCCTCCTGATCGCGATCGGTACGAGGCTGTACGAAGAGCCGGAAAAGATCCTTGTCTTTGCCGAAGGGGTCGAGTCCCTGAGCGTGAACACGGTGACACAGAGGATGGTCAACCTGATGGGGGCCTGGCACTCCCAGCTTCTCGAGGTCATGGGCGCCATGGGGATCCGCGAGGCGCGGCGCCTGCGCGGGGAGACGGGCAGGGCCATCTTTTATGAAGAGATAGATGCCGATACATTCGGAAAATTATTTAAAAAAAGTGAGACGGTAAGCCTATGAAACCATCAACCGTACAGATCAAACCCATGCCGTCCCGGTTCAAACACCAGGTGCCGAAGTACAAGGTGACGCGGTCGAACGCGTGCATCAACTGCAGCACATGCGCAAAGTCATGCCCGTACGGGGTCCATGAAAGGCTCGAGGGCCACAACAAGGTGCGCCCCCCGATCGATTACAGGTGCATCGGCTTTGAATGCGCGAAGAACGATTTCTACTGCGTCGACAAATGCCCGCGGAACGCCCTTTCCGTTTCGCTCAACCCGATGTACGAGACGCTGGGCGATTACCGCTGGACCGCGGACATGATCACGGGAACGTGGATCATGGCGGAGACGGGGTACCCCCCGGAACGCACCGACCTTGAATATAACGTGGGCAATTCGGGCGGGGGTTTTGACAAGCTCCGGCTCAAACTCCCGGCGGGCCGCCCAAAGATCGACAGGTTCGAGGTATCCACCGAGATACCGCTCAACAGGCGTAACGACGGCCGTGCCGATATCGTGATATCGACGCCCGTCTACGGGGGCGGAATGTCGTTCGGCTCGGTGAGCCTCGCCACGATGGTCTCCAAGGCGCACAACGCCGCGATCTGGAACACGTTCACGTGCACGGGCGAAGGCGGCTATCCCGAGATGCTCAAACCCTATGACGACCATGTCATAACGCAGGTGGCGACCGGGCTCTTCGGCGTGCGCGAAGAGACGATACAGCGCGTCAACATCGTTGAGTTCAAATATGCCCAGGGCGCAAAACCGGGCCTCGGCGGGCACCTGCTCGGCGAGAAGAACACCGAGAGCGTCGCCCGGATGCGCGAGGCGGTGAAGGGCTCGCCGCTCTTTTCCCCCTTCCCGTTCCACAGCGTCTATTCGATCGAAGACCACAAGAAGCACATCGACTGGATCAAGGAGATCAACCCGAAGGCCCTCATATCGGTCAAGGTTTCGACCCCGAACGACGTGGACATGGTCGCTGTCGGTTCCTACTACGCCGGCGCCCATATCATCCACATCGACGGCGGGTACGGCGGCACGGGCGCGGCGCCGGACATCGCGAAGAAGAACATCGCGATGCCGATCGAGTACGCGATCACGAAGGTCCACAATTTCCTGAAAGAGGAAGGTGTGCGTGATCAGATGACACTCATTGCATCGGGAGGCGTCAGGTCTGCCCACGACCTCGCGAAAGCAATTTGCCTCGGTGCGGACGGCTGCGTCATCGGCACCGCCGAAATGGTCTCCCTGGAATGCGTCCGGTGCGGGAATTGCGAATCCGGGCGCGGGTGCGCGCGGGGCATCGCGTCGACGGACTCGGTCCTTGCCGACCTCTTCAACGAGGAATGGGCGACCCAGCGGCTCACAAACATGTACCATGCCTGGAATGTCCAGCTCGTGGAGATATTGCAGAAGTTCGGGATGAGGAGCGTGCGCGAGCTTGTCGGGCGCACCGACCTTTTGGAACACATAGACTACAGCAAATAAACGGGGTAACGCCAATGACGGACAATGCCGAAAAAATATTACGTTCACGGGCCGGGATATTAGCTGAGGTACCCGCGCTTGCGCCCAATACGGAAGAAGAGGGCGGGTGCGGTGTCACCGGTTTTATCAGTTCTATCCCCGTGACGGGAAAGAACATCTTCGAGCCCTCGGTGCAGATGCATAACAGGGGCAACGGAAAGGGAGGCGGGATCGGTGCTGTCGGTTTCGTCCCCGAGGCCATGGGTGTGTCGCAGCAGGTCCTTCGGGACGACTACATGCTCCACATCGCCCTTCTCGACCCGTCCGTGCGCGGCGAGATAGAGAGCGCGTTCATCAAGCCGTACTTCACGGTGGACAAGGAAGAGAAGCTCGATACCATCGACGACCACCGCGCGATCGGGCTCGATGTGAAGCCGCCCGATATCGTGCGGTACTTCGTGCGGGTCAAAGACGACGTTCTCGACCCCTTCATCGAGAAGAACGGTTTTTCGGCACTCGACCGCCGTGATGCCGAGGACGAGTTTGTCTACCAGAACAGCTTCAGGATAAACACGCAGTATTACGCGTCGCTCGGCGAGAAGAAGGCGTTCGTCATGTCCCACGGCAGGAACATGATGATCCTGAAGATAGTCGGTTACGCAGAAAATGTTGTCAGATATTACAAGCTCGACGATTTCAAGGCGCACGCATGGCTCGCGCACCAGCGCTACCCCACGCGCGGGCGTGTCTGGCATCCCGGCGGGTGCCACCCTTTCAGCGCCCTCAACGAGGCCCTGGTGCACAACGGCGACTTCGCGAACTATCAGTCCGTGAACGAATACCTGAAGCAGCGCAACTACTTTCCCCTGTTCCTGACGGACACGGAAGAGGCGGCGCTTCTTCTCGACCTGTGGAGCAGGGTCTACAAATACCCCCTCGAGTACCTCATCGAGGCGATGGCGCCGACGTCGGAGATGGACTTCGACATGCTGCCCGCCGACAAGCAGGCGCTGTACAAGGCCATCCAGACCCACCACGTCAACGCCTCGCCTGACGGGCCGTGGTTCTTCATCATCGCGCGCAACGACGTCAGGAACGGCCAGTTCCAGCTGATAGGCATCACGGACACCGCGATGCTCCGCCCGCAGGTCTTTGCCCTGCAGGAGGGCGACGTTCAGATAGGCCTCATATGCTCGGAGAAACAGGCGATCGACGCGACGCTGATCTCGCTCGAACGCGAGGACGCCCGCTTCCGGCCGATCGCGGACAAATACTGGAACGCCCGCGGCGGCAGCTACACGGACGGCGGCGCATTCATCTTCAGCCTGAAAGATACCGGGAACGGGATGAAGCTTATATGCACGGATAAATTCGGCAAGGTCATCGAGACCCCGAAGGACAAGCAGATCTGCGATGTCGCGAAACCCGTCGAAATCGGCGGCAGTTTCGCAAAAGCCGATGACCTGAGCGCGCTCTTTTCAACGAGCGACAGCTCTTTCATTCCCGAAAAGCTCTTTGCGTTCGTCAGGGACAACATCACCGGTTTCAGCCCCGACGACCTGCGGCGTTCAATAGAGGAGATAAGAAAATACGCCGAAAAGGGCGACGCATGCCAACAGGCGGCGATCGAGGCGTTGACGCGGCTTGCGGACCTCAGGTTCAATACCGGCTCCATAAAAAGAAGCTCACTCCAGCACCTTGTGAAGATCGCCCTGGATTCCATCCTCGACACCGTCCCGATCATAACCGGTCCGGGCAGCGGCCTTTTCAGCCGCATCGATTTCGAGACGAGGCGCGACGTCCGCGCACCGCTGGGAGATGAAAAGGTGCTCGTCATCGACGCGGAGCATTTCGAGCCCGAGGGCGACGACTGCGACGCGGTGACCATCGTCAGGGCGTTCAAGCTCGGCTGGAGGCGGTTCATCGTCTATAAGTACCGCGGCCAGCGTTTTACGGGCTGCGGGTTCGGGCCGTCAACCGAAGACGTGAGGATCGACGTGTACGGCTCATCCGGCGATTACCTTGCGTCCGGAATTGACGGGATGGAGATCTACGTCCACGGCAACGCGCAGGACCAGCTCTGCCAGATCATGAAGGACGGGAAACTCGTCGTCTTCGGCGACGTCGGCCAGACATTCATGTACGGCGCCAAGGGCGGGGCCGCCTACATCATGGGCAACGCGGCGGGCAGGCCGCTCATCAACGCGGTCGGAAGGCCCCGGGTCGTCATCAACGGAACGGCGCTCGACTACCTCGCCGAGTCCTTCATGGCGGGCGACCCGTTGAACGGCGGCGGCTTTGTTATCTTAAACGGGATCGGCTTCAACGACGAGGACGGTTCCATTACGGAATATGACACGCCGTATCCCGGGTCGAACATCTTCTCTCTCGCGTCCGGCGGCGCGATATATGTCCGCGACCCGCGGAAAAAACTGGTCGACGAGCAGTTGAACGGCGGGGAGTACGCCCCGCTTACCGACGCGGACTGGGGACTGATCGAATCATACCTGCAAGAGAACGAAAAGCTCTTCGGCATTACGATAGGCAGGCTGCTCACGGTCGACGGCACGAAGAAAGACCCGAAGGACGTCTACAGGAAGATACGGCCGCTGAAGGCCCCGGCCGTTAAGAAAGACAATGACGGCTTAAGTGAAACGTGTTAGTATGTGTACCCTGAAAAAGCCGTCCCGGCACCGGGCCGGCCGCAGCACCGGCGGTGAGTTATGAAACCTATATCAGGGGTCTCGACCGGCATCAACGGCCTCGATAAGACGCTCAATTACCTGCAGATGGGCGACAACGTCGTCTTCCAGGTCGAGGATGTCGCCGATTACCGGCGGTTCGTCGATCCCTACATCAAGGAAGCCCTGGAACAGGGGCGGCGTGTCGTGTACATGCGGTTCGCCCAGCACCCCCCGATCGTGGAATCGAGCGGTCAGGTCGTTATCTACAAGCTCAACGCGGACATCGGTTTCGAGTCGTTCTCCACGCAGGTCCACTACATTATCAGGCAGGAAGGCCGCGACGTTTTTTACGTGTTCGACTGCCTGTCCGACCTCCTCCTGACATGGGCCACCGACCTCATGATCGGTAACTTTTTCGTGATCACCTGCCCGTACCTTTTCGAGTTGAACACGGTCGCGTATTTCGCCATCCTCCGCAACCGGCACTCCTTCAAGACGATCGCGCGCATCAGGGAGACGACGCAGGTCCTTCTCGACGTGTACAATTACAACGGCAAACTGTGCGTGCACCCGATAAAGGCCTGGCAGCGCTACTCGCCGACAATGTTCCTGCCTCACCTCATGGAAGGGGATGAGTTCGTCCCCATCCTGAACAGCGCCGACGCGTCGAACATATTTTCGTATCTCAACCTGGCGGCAACCTCCGGGCCCGAAAGGAACCTCGACTCCTGGGACAGGATATTCATCGAGGCGAAGGAGATGCTTGATGCACCCGACAGCGAAGAGAGGCAGGCGATGGTCGAGCAGCTGTCCCGCGTCATGATCAGCAAGGAAAAGAGGATGCTTTCGTTGATCAGGGAGCACTTTACCCTCGAAGACCTCATCGAGATAAAGGAGCGCCTCATCGGGACGGGCTTCATCGGCGGCAAATCGACGGGCATGCTGCTCGCGCGCAACATCCTGCGCAAAGACCCGGCATTCGACTGGTCGAAGCACCTCGAGATGCACGACTCGTTCTACATCGGGTCGGACGTCTTCTACTCCTTCATCGTGCAGAACGGTCTGTGGCGGACGCTCATGCAGCACAAGACGAAGGAGAATTACTTCGAGAGCGCCGTTGAGCTGAAAGAGAAGATGCTGAAGGGGAAATTCCCGGAAGAAGTGTTGGAACCGTTTCAGCTCATGCTGGAATATTTCGGGCAGTCCCCGATAATCGTCCGGTCGAGCAGCCTTCTCGAGGACGCCTTCGGCAACGCGTTTGCCGGCAAGTATGAGAGCTATTTCTGCGCGAACCAGGGTTCGCCCGAGGAGCGTTTCGAGAAATTTGAAGAGACGGTGAAAAAAATATTCGCGAGCACCATGAACGTGGATGCCCTGACATACCGCCTCCAGAGGGGACTCGACCAGCAGGACGAGCAGATGGCGCTTCTCGTTCAGCGCGTCTCCGGTTCGCACCGCACGTATTACTTCTTTCCCGAACTGGCGGGCGTCGGCCTGTCGTACAACACGTTCGTCTGGCAGAAGGGCCTCGATCCGCGTGCGGGAATGCTCAGGCTCGTCTTCGGGCTCGGCACCCGCGCGGTCAACCGCATCGAGAACGACTACCCCCGGATCGTCGCGCTCGACAACCCTTCGATCAAGCCTTTCGTGAAACCGCAGGACACGGCGCGCTTTTCCCAGCACTACGTCGACGTCCTCAACCTCGAGGAGAACCTCTTCGAGTCGCTCCCGTCAGCCGACGTGCTGGGTGACGGTTTTGACGCGCGTCTCGACCTCATCGCCACTCGTGACGCCGAGGCAAGCGAAAGGATGCGGGCGCTGGGGAAGTTCAAGGACATATGGGTACTTACCTTCGACGAACTGCTTTCCTCGACGGAGTTCCCCGTTCTCATGTCGAAGATGCTCAAGCGCCTTGAGTCCGTCTATGATTACCCGGTGGACATCGAGTTCACGGCAAACTTCAACCTCGACGGCAGGGTCCAGGTCAACCTCCTGCAGTGCAGGCCGTTCCAGACAAAAGAGGATTACACCCCGGCGGAGATCCCCGCCAACATCAAGAAGAACAAGATACTGGTCCGGCAGGAAGGCAACTTCATGGGCGGCAGCGTGCAGAAGAACATAGCGCGCGTCATCTACGTCGACCCGAAGGGGTACACGGGCCTGCAGCTCTCCCAGAAATACAGCGTCGCCCGGCTGGTCGGGAAGGTCAACAAGACGATCCCCGGCAGGGAGGAAATGCCGACCATCCTCTTCGGCCCGGGCAGATGGGGCACGACGACGCCCGCAATGGGCGTGCCCGTGACCTTCTCCGAGATCAATAACGTGGCGGCCATAGCCGAGATAGCCTACAAGGAAGGGAGCCTTATACCCGACCTCTCTTTCGGGACCCACTTCTTCCAGGACATGGTTGAAATGGACATCTTCTACATGGCCATCTACCCCGAGCAGGAGGATGTCACATTCAACATGTCCCTCTTCAAATCCCTTCCCAACGTCCTCGAAGAGATCGTCCCGGGAAGCCGGGAATTCGCCGACATCGTTCGCGTCTACGACGTCAGCAAAAAGAAACTCGTCCTCGCCTCAACCATCGTCGATCAGAAGATGATCTGCTTTTTTAATTGAAAAGAAGGCAACGGGCAATGGGCGATAGGGAAATTCCTGCTGCCTCTTCCCTGCGTTCTTCGTTTCGTCCGGATACCAACTCTTCCGCGCGTGCCGGAATCAAACATAACCGTCATTCCGGTGCTTGACACCGGAATCCAAGGTTTTGTTTCTATACCCATTTTCCTGTTTCAGATATCCGAAAGATCGAGAAGAAAAACCTTGGGCCCCGGCCTTCGCCGGGGTGACGGACAGGAATAATTGCGGCACAGTTTCCTTGCGGCCCGAATGACGATGGCGGTGGGGCTTCTTAATTTTGATGAGGGCCGTCAGAAGGGGTTTCGGGCGCTTATTGCCTCTTGCCCGTCTTCTTGAACGCTTTCGGGTCTATGCCGAGTTTGGATATTTTGTATTGGATGATGCGTTTGGTGGTGCCGAGCATTTTGGCGGCCTGGGTCTGGTTGCCGCCGGTTGTCTCGAGCATGTCGATGATGAGGGCCCTTTCCTGGGCCTCGACGAGGGATGAGAGTTTGTCGGGGTCTTTCCTGTCCCCGTTCGATTCCCTGACCTGCAGGGAAGGGGGCAGGTGCATGATGTCGACCGTGCCGGTGTTTGTCAGCAGGACCGCCCTCTCGATGCAGTTCTCGAGCTCGCGGACGTTTCCCGGCCACTTGTGGGCGAGGAACGCCTCTATTGCGGCGGTCGATATGTTCCGCACGTCCTTGGCCATCTCCCTGGCGTATTTCAGGACAAAATGGTCCGCAAGGAGAATGATGTCGCTTCCCCTCTCCCTCAGGGGAGGCATGTATATCGGGAAGACATTGAGGCGATAGTACAGGTCTGCCCTGAACCGGTCCGCATGGATGTCCTGCTCTAAGTCCCTGTTCGTTGCCGCAATGATGCGGACGTTGACCGTCACGACCCGCGACGACCCGAGCGGCTGGAACCTTTTTTCCTGCAGGACCCGAAGGAGCTTCACCTGGGCGGCGGCGGAAAGCTCGCCCACTTCATCGAGGAAGATCGTACCGTTGTTCGCCTCTTCAAAGCGTCCCCTCCGCTGGTGCAGGGCCCCCGTGAACGCCCCCTTCTCATGGCCGAAGAGCTCGCTTTCAATGAGCGTGTCGGGGATCGCGGCACAGTTGACCTGAACGAAAGGCCCCTTCTTTCGGGGGGAATTCATGTGGATCGCCTGGGCGATCAATTCCTTTCCCGTTCCCGTTTCGCCGCCGATCAGGACCGTCGTTTTCGAGTCCGCGACCTGCGCGACAAGGGCGAAGATGTCCTGCATCACCTTGGAGTGGCCGATGATGTCAAGCGACGGCGCCCGGGGAAGGCCGACGAGTTTTTTCAGCCTCCTGTTCTCTTCCTCCAGGGCCCGTATATGAACGGATTTTGCGATGAGCTGCGCGACGGCGGCGAGCATGGCGAGCTCCTTGTCGAGGTTTTCGACCTCGCGCGCCACCTTGTCCGCCGAGAGCACCCCGACCACCTGGTTGTCGTACATTATCGGAACGCATAAGAATGCGAGCTCGGAACGATTCAGGTGGCGGCGTGCGCCGGTCCTGTCGAGAAAATGCTTGGCGCGCCCGAGGTTGGCGACGGCCATCGGCCGCCCCGACTGGGCGACCTCGCCGGTGATGCCTTCTCCGGGTTTGTATGTCACGTCCATGCCTTCTATGTTCACGTCATGGGCTATGTCGAGCCAGACCTCGTTCTTTTCACGGTCGTAAAGGGATATCATGCCCCGCTGCATCCCGAGGCGTATGTGCATCTCGTTGAGGATCTGGTCGAGCTCTTCGCGCAGGTCGGTCGGCTGTGCGAGTATCTTCGCTATGGCATGCAGCGCTGCCAGCTCTTCATAGCTATGGATGCTCAAGGCGCCCCCGGAAGTCCATCGCGACCATAGCAACAATATGTAACAATTTTGTACCAATTTCAACCTGTTTTTGTATTCCGGCCAATTTTGTACAATCCTGGATTTATCCCTTCCCCACGGATATTCAGGTGTGATAGTATGGTGTTCATTCCCATGATAGCATGGGGATGCTTCCCCATAACGGGGATCGAGATCGGTATGCAAGGATGGCCATGAAGAACGGCAGGGGCACACGGCAGGTCGAGATAGCAGAACTGAGGGCACAGATCGCCGCCCTCGAAGACAGGCAGACCGCGCTTACGAGAGAGGTCGGGGAATACCGTAATATCATAGACAACATGGTCGAAGGCATGTTCCGCATCACGCTCGAAGGTGATGTCCTCAATATCAACTCCGCCGGGGCAGCCATACTGGGATACGATTCCCGGGAAGATTTCTTCGCCCATGTCAAGAAGGCGGAGGATATCTGGGGAGTGCCGCAAGACCGGGCACAGGTACACGAACTTATCAAGGAGACCGGATTCCTAAAAGAATTTGTCATGCAGGGCCGATGCAAGAACGGGGAAGCCCGCTGGGTGACCGTGAACGTCCGGCTCGCGCGGAACAAGGACGGCGACATCCTGTATAACGAAGGCACGTTCCAGGATATCCACGAGCGCAAGCAGTTGGAAGATCAGCTCACGGAAAGCAAAAAGCTCGCGCGGACCCTTCTTGACCTTCCCTTGAATAATATCATTGTTCTGATGGGTATTGACGGGACCATACTTGACTGCAATCAGGCCGTGGCGGACCGCCTGGCTTTGAGCATACCGGAGATTATCGGGAAAAGCCTTTTTGATTTTCTGCCCCCCGACGCGGTGAAAAGAAGGAAAGAAAAGATACGGGAAATGATACAGACGAAAAAACCCATCCGTATGGAGGATATGGTATTGGGGTGCTGGTATGACAGCACGGCGTACCCGATCCCGGACGAAAACGGGAACATAACGAAGATAGCCGCTTTCTCCTACGACATAACCAGCCGGATAGTGACACAGGAAAGGCTCAAAGGGAGCGAGGCGCGCTTCCGCAGCTATTTTGAACTGCCGCTCGTAGGCATTGTCATAGCGACGCCGGAAAAGAACTTCATCGAGGCGAACGACAGGGCGTGCGAGATCCTCGGCTATCCGCGGGAAGAACTGCTCCGCGCGCGATGGGACCGGCTGACGCATCCCGACGACCTGTCGCGGGACCTCGCGAATGTCGAGCGTGTCGTACGCGGTGAACTGCCGCATTATTCTTCCGAAAAACGTTACCGGCGCAAGGACGGCACGTATATCTGGGCCATCGTCTCGGTGGCCGCCGTCAGGAAACCCGACGGTGATGTGGATTATATGGTCGCGATCATTCAGGATATAGATGAGCGTAAAAAAATGGAGGAAGAGCTCATCATGCACCGCGATCACCTCGGAAAACTTGTAGCCGAACGGACCGAGGAGATGAACCGGGAGATGATGCGGCGCAAGGAAAAAGAGGAGCAGTATCAATCCCTTGTCGAATCGATCGTGGAGTGGGTCTGGGAAACGGATGAGCACTTCGTCATTACATACAACAGCCCGAGGGTGTCTGAATACCTGGGATACGAGCCGGAGTTCTTCCTGGGCAAGACCCCTTATGACTTCATGTTGCCCGATCGTGTCCCTGAAGTCAGGAAGTATATAAGCCGCCGGAAGCCTTTCGTGTCTATGCAGATGCCGCACACGGACAAGAACGGCAACAGCGTCCTGATCGAGGGAAGCGGCACGCCGTATTTTGACAGGGATGGCCTGTTCCGGGGTTACCGCGGCAGCTGCCGTGATATAACCGAGCAGAAGCGGACAATGGACAAGCTGCAGGAGCGTGAGAAGCAGCTCATGGCACAGTCGGAGACATTGAAGGAAACGAACGCCGCGCTGCGGGTCCTGCTCAAGCAAAGGGAGGACGACAAACGTGAGATGGAGGACATGTTCATATCCAACATAAAGGAGATGGTCCTTCCCTACGTGCACAAGATGCGGAAAGAAAAGATAGAGATGCGCCACAGGGCGTACCTCGATATCATTAACACCAACCTCAACGAGATAATGGCCCCGTTCCTCAACAGGATACGGCAGCTGAACTTCACACCGAAAGAGATAGAGGTCGCCTCGCTCATCAGGGACGGAAAGACGACGAAGGAGATCGCCGAGATCATGGGCGTCGCCACAAGCGCCATAGACTCACACAGGAATAACATAAGAACGAAACTCGGGCTGATAAAGAAGGATGTGAACCTGAGGTCGTATTTGATGACGTTTAAATGAACAAAACAGGCAATAGCCCATAGCCCATATGCCCCATGCGCAGATCATTCATCGAGATAAATCCTGAATTTCAGAGGGCCCTCGACGTTATGGAGGGGACCAATAAGCACGTCTTTGTCACGGGGAAGGCGGGGACGGGGAAGTCGACGCTGCTTGAGTATTTTCGGAGGAACACGCAGAAGGACGTCGCTGTTCTTGCGCCGACCGGTGTTGCGGCGCTCAATGTCGAGGGGCAGACGATCCATTCGTTTTTCGGGTTCAAGCCGAGCATCACCCCGGAGAAGGTGAAAAAGATAGGCGGCCCGGACGCCGCGATCTACAAGGAATTCGACACGATCATTATCGATGAGGTCTCCATGGTGAGGGCCGACCTCCTCGACTGCGTCGAAAAGTTCATGAGGCTCAACGGGCCGTACCGGAAGCAGTGGTTCGGCGGGGTCCAGATGATCTTTGTCGGGGACCTCTACCAATTGCCGCCCGTCGTCGCGTCTGCGGAAAGGGAGATATTCAGCCACCGGTACGAGTCCCCGTATTTTTTCTCGGCCCGGGTGTTCAAGGAGCGGACCTTTTCGATGGAGTATATCGAACTGGAAAAGGTGTACCGCCAGACGGAGCAGGACTTCATCGAGCTTCTGAACGGGATACGGAACCGGACGTGCACCGACGCCGATATCGAGCGGCTCAACACAAACCACCGGCCCGGCGCCGGTGGGCCGTCCGACGGGTTTTTCATAACGCTCACGAGCACGAACGATCTCGCCACGGAACGCAACCTCGAGATGCTCGAGGCCCTCCCCGACCGGGCCTTTACCCTGACCGGCAAGATGAGCGGCCTCTTCGAGAGATCGTCGCTGCCGGCCGAGGAGCACCTGACCCTGAAGCCGGGCGCACAGGTCATGCTCGTCAATAATGACAGGTTCGGCCGCTGGGTGAACGGCACCCTCGGGATAGTGAAGGGCTTGAGCAAGGTGAGCGGGGAAGAGGACAGGGTGCTCGTGCGCCTCGACGACGGAAAGATGGTCGAGGTCACGCCGAACGCGTGGGAGCTCTTCGAGTACCAGTACGACCGGAAGACGAAAAAGATCTCGACACGGGCGACCGGCACCTTTACGCAGTACCCGATACGCCTCGCATGGGCGGTCACCATCCACAAGGCCCAGGGAAAGACCTTCGACCGCGTTGTGATCGACATGGGCCGGGGAGCCTTTGCCCACGGGCAGGTGTACGTCGCTTTGAGCCGGTGCACGAATTTCGACGGCATAACCCTGACGAAGATGATCACGAAGAAACACATCCGTATGGACTGGCGCGTCGCAAAATTCCTCACCATGTTCCAGTACCGGAAGGCTGACGAGCTTTCGGGCTACGATGAACGCAGCAATATCATACGCGACGCCATCCGCCGCGGCGTCAACCTCGAGATACTCTACCTCAAGCCGAACGACACGAAGTCACGCCGCGTCATATGCCCCATAGCCATAGAACGGATGGAATTCAAAGGAAGGCCCTTCGAGGGCCTCCGCGCCCATTGCCTCATGCGCAATGAGGAACGGCATTTCCGGATAGACCGGATACTGGAGATAAATTATAGTAACTAGGCGATGGGCAATGGGCTATGGGCGATGGGGAAAACACCTATCGTGCCGGTTTTCATTGCTGGATGGTACGAATTTTCCTATCGCCTATAGCCCATCGCCCATCGCCTCCAATCATCCCACTATCCAGTTGGGGTGTTTGGCGGCGTATTTCGCAGCCATTTCCCGTATCCATATTTCGTCGAGGTCCGGAGTTATGTAGAAGCGGGGTTCGAGGAGGTTGTCGTCGGCCTTTATGATGCCCTGCCGGCGGGCCTCGTCGGCGAGGGAGGTGTTGGGGTAGATCCTTATGCCGACCGTCACCTTGAGCATGTCGTAGTCCAGCGATCCGGCGAAAGCGAGTGTGTCCTCGACGGATTTACGCGTATCTCCCGGGGCGCCGAGCATGAGGAAGCCCATCTGCATTATGCCGTATTTCTTAAAAAGCCCGAATGCACGGACCACGTCTTCCCGTCTGAACCTCTTGTGCATCAGGCGAAGGACCTCATCGTCCGCGCTTTCCGAGCCCAGCGATATCTCGAAGCATCCGGCGGCCGCCATGGCGGACACGAGCTGTTCGTCGATGTGCCACGGGTAGACGATGCACCGCCATTTCAGCTGAAGCCCGGCATCCGTTATGGCGCGGCAAAGCGACAGTGCATACGACGGGGGCAGGTTGAACGTGTTATCGACAAAATAAAGCTGGCCCGCCCCCGCCTTGACCAGCCTGTCCAGCCATGCGACGACCGGGGCGATAGGCCTTTTCCTTAAGGTCCTTCCCTCGATCGAGGCCGTCGAACAATAGCTGCAATCCATCGCGCAGCCCCGCCGTGTCTGCACCGGCACCCATGTATCGGGTGTCACGGCCGGACCGATGATATAGCGCAGGTCAGGCAGCGGAAAATTTTCGGTGTCCCTGATCAATTCCCGTTTCCTCGCGCCGGGCCCGCCTTTTATATGAAGGCCGGGGATGCCGTCGAGGGGTTCCCTGTTCCCGAGCTTTTCGAGGACCATGCACAGCGCCGCCTCGCCTTCCCCTTCTATGCCCATATCGGCGTCGCAGTCCGCGAGAATGGCATCGGGAAACATACTGTACCCCGCCCCTCCGAGGATGATGGGCCTGTCGGATACGCTCCTGACAAAGGCGATTATATCCCTGTCGTCCAGGTAGAGGAACCGTGTGTTCACCATCGTCTGGTCGTCGATGTTCCTGATCGATATGCCGATGACGTCCGGCCCGAAAGCGTCTATGGTTTCCTTGATATACGACTCGATGTCGCCGATCCCCACACAGTCGATCATTTTCACGCCGTGCCCCCTGTCCGACACGGCCTGCGCCACAAAAGCAAGCCCCAGCGGCATCGTCCGCATGTTGATCTCCGTCCGGTTCGCCGAGATAAGAAGGACTTTCATAAACAGACATAGTTTCATGTTTCATGTTTCAAGTTTCAAGTAAAAAAGAAAAAATCCCCACTCACCTTCGGCTCTCTGCGAGCCTATCTGTACCTTACCGCGAAGGCCACGGTGATGAGGGCGGTGATGAGGGCGATGGTGTTGGCGGCCACTATGGGGAGGGATGCGAGGAGAAAACCGTAGACGGTCCAGAGCACCGAGCCGACGGCGACCATGAGGGGCATGAAGAGGGAGACGTCTTTTGCTTCCTTAAGCCGCCATATGCGGATTATCTGCGGCAGGAGGGAGAATGTTGTGAAGCAGGCGGCTGCATATCCGACAATATCGGCCCGCGTAATGAGATCTATGGCGATACCCCCCCATTCTTTTCAAGAAAGGCCCGGAAGAGCCTGCCGATGTCGTCTCTGCGCGCGATCCGGCCGAGCCACTCTTCGGGGATCGCGTTTGGTCCGTAGCACGAGCCGGCGAGGCCTCCCGTCACGATCGCCGTCGTATCGGTGTCATGCCCGAGATTAACGGCCTTTAACACGGCGTCGCGGTACGAAGAGGTGTTCATGAGGCACCAGAGGGCGGCCTCGAGCGTATGAATCACATATCCGTCCGACTCGATCTTCCTTTCGGGGTACGACCCGATGTCGCCGCCGAGGACCCGGTTGAAATGAGGCATCTCACCAATAAAGGGCGGCGCGCTGTAGATGCCCTTTGCCTTTTCGACGGTCGACAGGTATGCGTCATAAGGCGGCTTTCCCTCAAGCAATGCCCGGTACATGAGGCAATACATCCCGCATGACATGAGTGAGCGGGGATGTCCGTGGGTGATGGATGAGGCGCGGTGCGCATGATGGATAACGTCATCGTCTGTCATCGCCAGACAGTGGATCGCAATGGGAAGGATCCGCATAAGCGAGCCGTTGCCGTTGTTCATCTCCTCCGTGCTTCCCGCCAGTTCTGCGGCGATGCCCTGCTCGATGTGGCGTATCGCCTGGCTCGTCCCGAACCCGACGTCAAAGACGATGCCGTAAGGCGTCCAATGGGCCTCCCTGAGCCACCGGATGAAGATTTTGCCTATGCGTTCCGTATCGAACCCGTCAAGCAGGCCCTCTATCGTGCACAGCATCAGGGACGAATCGTCGGACCAGCTCCCGGCAGGGAGATCGAACGTCCCGTGCCCGCGCATATCGGTGCCCGGGTCTCTCTCCCGTTCGTGCCTGCCCTTGAACTCGACAGGGACCCCCAGCGCATCGCCCACGACGGCTCCCCACAAACTGCCTGCAATCCTTTTTTCCACCTGGCCCCCAAGAAAGGACTTTGTTCCAAGTTCCATGGATATTATCCCAAAAATATTTCATATGGGAAATGGTTTTTGCTTAAAACGTGAAATATGGAACTGTCCGCCGCAGGCGGCTAGGCGAGGCACGACACGGAGGGTCTGTCTGCCTGGTTCTCGCCTTTCTTCAGACGGCCGAGGAAGTCGAGAATGGTCCGGACGTAGTCGTCGGGCCGCTGTTCGTATGTGTTGTGGCCGCAACGCGGAAACACAGCCAGTTCGCCCCTCGGCAGGGCCCGGTAGAAGGCCGTGGATTGCTCGACGTAGAAGATGCTGCTGCGGTCGGGGTAGAGAACGAGGGAGGGGCACAGGACCTTTGCCAGGTTCGGCCTCAGGTCGAAATATCCGACCCCGTATTCCCCGCCGCATCGGGCGAACTGGTTGTATTTCGCCTCCGCCGTCTCGCCGTGCCAGTCGATGACCTTCGCCTGCAGGCGCGGTTCCAGGTCCCGGAAATCGATGACGAGCCTTTCGCGGTTGAGCTGTGTCATCGGGACTTCACTGTAGCATTGCGTGCTCGCCGCCGTGACGCTCGTGACGTCATCCTGGTATTTTGCGGCATAATCGACGGCGACGACCCCGCCTTCGCACTGCCCCACGAGGTGGCAGGGGCCCAGGGAGAGGACATCCTTCATCCTGCGCAGTTCCTCCACGCTGTCAGACCTGAATTTATCGCTGACGTAGAAATCGAAAAAATCATCCCCGCCTTCCGAACGGCCGAAACCGCGGCGGTCGAACATGACGGCCCGGTAGCCGGCCTCGACAAAACGGGGGAATATGTCCCGCCATATCTTCATGCACCCGAAGCCGTGATGCAGAAGGATGATCGTCTCTTCGGCCTCGCCGTGGATCTCATAGTAGACCCTGCGCCCGTCTATTTCCGTATAAGGCATAAAGTGAACCCCCTTGAATACCGTAAGGCGTCGGAAAAGAATACGTTCTACGTTCTTATATCTTCTTCTTCGCCGGTTTCTTCGCGGCCGGTTTTTCCATTTTTACCATGAGGTTCTTGATGCCGTTCTTTGCGAACTCTTTCTGGTATTTCTGGATGAACGTTCCTTCTTCCTTGAAGAACTGCTCGTCCGTCATTGCCGTTATCTTCTTCTCCCCGTATTTCTCCAGCATGTCCTTGCCGGCCAGGTTGAAGATCAGCTTGTCGAGGAACACGCTGTCGTCGTAACGCTCGATGAACTCGTTCAGCTGCTCGTCTTCCTGGAGATCCGCGGACGGGAACGACATCGCGGCCTCCGTGTCGTGTTCCACCATGTCCCCGAGCCCCAGGTCTTTGGCAAATCCGCATATGTACGACACAAGTTCCGTAAATTGATTGTTCTCCGGGTCTTCATCGTACGCGTTGGCCATCCAGTTTCCCAGGTACGCCAGCCTCAGCAGTGTTTCATATTGCTCCTTCGAAAACTCGATCTTCATTCTTCCTCACTTTTTACGTTTTATTTTTTGCTTTTTACGGTTTTTCACAAATGTTCCTGCACGCCTCGACGGATTCGAACGGGACGGTCCCTCCGCACCCGCCGTAAAGAAAAGACATGCATTTCTTCGTAAGCTTGTTGTAATACCCCCTGTAGAAAAGGGCCTTGCAGTTGCCGTCCTTTGGCTCGAGGTCACAGGGCGCTTTGATATTGACCTCTTGGCCCCTTGTTTTCTTCAATTGCTCATTGAGGCGAACGGCGGCTTCCCGGTTTCCCTTGAATACCGCGATATCAATATCTTCCCGGGAAACGGCGGCGCCTCTTTTGATCAAGGTCTCGATGATGGCGACATTGCCGGAGACCGCGGCCGCGCGGAGGAGGTCTTTCGAGTCTGCTCCTCTGGAAAGGAGAATGTTAAAGATATCATCGTATCCTGCCATCGCCGCATTGTAGAGGGACATGTCGTCGAACGGCGCTCCTTTGTCGAGGAGGATGCGGGCGGATGCCTGGTGCCCCCTTCGGATCGATTCATTGAGCAATCCGGCATTACCGGGGTCTCCCACTTTGAAGCCGTGCCCGATGAAGAAATTGACGAGGCCGGCGGCTGCCTTCCGGTCGTCCATATAGACAATTGCAACAAGCGGCGTGTCACCGTCCTTGTTCCGGGCATTGACGTCAGCACCTTTCTCGATGAGGTAACGGGCGACAGCGTACCGGCGGTAGCTCATCGCCTCATGGAGCGGGGTTCGCCCGTCTTTGTCCCGGGCATTGATATCGGCCCCTCTTTTTACGAGAAGGGCGGTTATGTCCTGATATCCCCGGTTCGCGGCGTAATGGAGAAGGGCCGCCCCGCTCTTGGACCGGGCATTGACATCTTTCTGCGCATTGACGTATTCCATGAATTTTGCGGGGTCGTCGGCAGCCTTCTCTGCCTCAGACCTGTTATCCGCGAAAAACTGCGCGATGAGGTCGCCCCCCGGCTCCTTCGACAAAGCCCCGGACGATAGAGAAACAACAGCGACGAACATCAACAACCCGATGAACCATTTTCTCATTATGCTATTCTCCCGATGATCATTTTACCAGTGAATACGTGTCGACGGCCCCGATTCCGTTCCCGTCGCCTGTTATCCATTACCCCTTCCCCGATCTCCTTATTTTACCGATCTCCGTTGACCAGTCCTGCGTCACCCGCCTTCCCTTCTTGTACCGGAAGTCGCAGACGCCGTCCCCCGTCGCTATCGTTTTCGTGCGGATGAGTCCCGAATCATAGGCCCTGCTTGACGGGAAATCCGCAAGGCAGATGTAGGGCGCCAGTTCCGGGACCTTTTGGGATGCCGCGTATTTTACCAGCGCGCATTCTGTATAATCGCATCCGTAATCGAAGTTCCCGCCCTGTCCTTCGACAAAGCGCGCAACCCAGTTCGCGGGGTATTCGTGCCTTTGCGTCCACGACGTCCACTCCCGGAACATGTCCTTATATTTGGGGCTGAACATCCTTTCCGACATCATCTTTTTCTGGGCCTCGGGCATCGCCCTGAACTGGGCCTCGTCGAGGTCATACAGGAGCTTCCCCGTGTCTTCGGCGGTCTTCCCGTACTGCCGCAGGGCCCCGTACAGCGCCACGTACCAGCCTGCCACGGGTATGAGGTACGATATGAGGTTCCTGTCCCCGCCCACCGACGGCAGCCCGGGAATAAGCCGCTCAAAATGGGCAAGGGCGTCACGCGACATCTTCGCCGTGCGTTCAGGCCCGAGCCCCGGGGCGAGAATCCGCGACGCGCCGTCGACGGTCGCCTTGAAGTCCTTCATGAGCCGGTCTTTTTGGGCAAGATAATAGTTGTCCTGTGCCATGGCGGCGGTCCCCCCGTGAGCGAACAATAGATTACCGCATAAAAGCATGAGGGATGTACAGCCTGTACATTTAAGAAATTGCCTTCGGTCAAGGGATGCCACAGGGCCCTCCTTATTAGAGCACGTTTTCCCGGTACTACCTGGTCTTCACTCCCTTCGGGGTCGCGGGCTTCACGACCTTGACACGCCCCTGGCGGATCTGGTTCTGGAGGGACGGTGTCTGCGGTTCGTCCCGTGTTACCGATGCCGTCGCTCCCGGTTTTTCCTTTTTGCTTGCACACGCCTCGACAGATCGAAAACGAGGTCCCGGACATCCCGTCCTTTCAATGCGTCTTCCGGCGATTGGATGCCGTACCGGGAGGCGAGCTCGGCGAGGAACCTGTTCGCCCGGTTGCTGACAACGGGATCGACCCCGAGGCGAATAAGCTGTATTTTTTTCAATAAGGTGCTTTCTTCCCCGGCCTTCGCCGTGATCAGGGCGCGCTCGATCAGGACCTCGATGTCAAACTGCACGACGCTGCGCAGTACAACGCGGTCCCCGCCGCTATAACGCCCGAGCAGGGTGTCAAACCGCTGGAGGGCCCATCCGTCAATGTTTCCCGTATAGCCGGCCGCAACACCCCCGACCATGATGACAAAATGCGTCTGGTTCCAGTCAACGCATTGCTCGATAAGATCGAGGACGACCTGCCTGTCTTCACGGGTGATCCTGATGTTTTTCGCAAATCCGTCGCGCTCGTCGGAGATGATCTGCGCCAGGACCAGGAGGAGCATCGCTCCCCCGAAGATCGTCTTCCCGGGAACGATGGCTTTTTGGGCCAGCCTGAGCAACTCCGGAAAATAGGAACGGACCCGTTCGGTGAATTCGTCGTCCGTGCTTCCCCAGCGATACGTCTGATGCAGGTAAAAACCGATAAGCCCGCTCGCCCGTATTGTCAGGCCGCGGATCAGCTGGTCCACATCGCCGACCGTGCGGACGCTTAAGCGCGCGACTGTATGGCGGGGCAGGTACGACAGTGCGCCCCCGACGATCGAGCGCCACTCTTCAAGAGAAAGACCGGCCCAGTTCAGAAGGTAACCGGTCACAGCCTCGGCCTCCAGGCACTCCAGGGGTTCCGCCACTATCTCGTAGACCTTGACGCGATCGAACACGAAAATGTCGGAGATGAGCCGGGAAATATACCGGTTGACCGGCTCACAGCGCGCGTCGTTATTGAGGATCAAGTTCCAGATGTAGACTATCAGGCCCTTGTTGACCTTTGTGAGCACCTTTAAAAGCATTTTGTAATCGTTCCTGAACACCCTGGGAGCGTTGATCAGGTCGTATAAGAGCGTCCTGAGCATAAGCCAGTCGCTCACATCGAGGACTTTCCTGTTATGAATGCATCCCGTGAGCAGCAGGTCGGCCAGCTGCTCATGATCGACGTTGTCATCACGCAGGACCCCGATCAATTTGCCGTGACTGATGTTGTTCCTGATCAAAGTCCTGTTCAAAGTGCGGACCGCGTCCAGTAATTGTTCATAATAGACGCCGGCACCCTCCCCGTGCCGGGCCCCCTTCAGGGCTTTGAGCCTCTCCGCGAGGGTCCCTCCGGCGGAGTAGTCCGTAAAGACCATGAAGTCATCCATGAGATCGTGACCTTCTTTGCCGGTCATGGATTCCAGCAAAAGACGGTTATGCCGTTCGTCGGACGGCCCGGGCAGCCCGCAAAGCTCCCGCACGCTTTGCTGTTCGGTGGATTCCTCAAAGCTCAGATAACGGCCCCATGTCTTGCTCAGTGCCAGATACATGTTTTCCTTATCTCTGTCGCCGCCCGACGACCGGAGTATGGAGAGCATGATCACATATCCCAGGCTGAGGTAAAGCGCCGGTTTCCACCCGGTCCTGCGGACCAAAGGGCGAATGTTGATGACGATGTCGTTCCCTTCGAACGCCCACATGGTCGTTTCATGCCGGCCGCTGTAAGAGACCTTGTATCGCTGGGTCCACAAATAATCCGCGTAACGGAAGGCGTAGTTTTTTACAACCTGATGGATAAAACTTCCAACCTCTTCGAGAAAGCCGGGGCCGATATGCGGGGCGGCGGACGCAGTGGAGACATCTATCTCCAGGCGGTGTTCGTCGTTCGCCGCGCTGATGCTGTTGAACCAGGCCCTCGCCGGGTGGATGTGATAGATGTTCGGCTTATTGAAAATGTCGAGCGAAGCCAGAAGGAACGGGCCCTCGCCGAGGTACGCGCGGATAACCCGTTCCCGCAATTCGTCCCGCCCTGCCTTCGGGTCCCTTATCGCCGCAGCCGCATAACAAAAGACAGCGCCCGCAAACACGTCGAGGACCTCGGGATGGACGATGGGAAGGTCTTTGATCTGGTAAAAGTAAGGGATAAAGAGGTTCCAATGCGCCTCGATGACCACATCAGCCCCGTCCCGTTTGATCCTCAGAACAGGCCCGCGCCGGGCTACGATATTGACCGTGACATCACCATCGGCCCCTTCCGGCCGCAGCGGGGCAAGGAGCGCCGTCAGCCGTGGACCGCTCAACTCCTTCACGTTCCCGGAGATGGCCGCGTTTCTCGTAAAGGCCGCGTCCTGCAGGGTCCCGGTCAGAAGGGTAAACTCGCTCTCGCCTTTCTTCTTGCGGAAGGCGAAACCTGGCAGGCCGACGCGGTCGGCAACCGCGGGGTAGGCGATGGACCTCGCGGGCTTTGCATGTGCGGGGGAAGAGGGTTTTTTGAGCACACCTGATTTTACCACGAGAGCGCCCCGGGTACCAGTTGAAAACTGGGAACACCTCTGGCGGTCGTTTCAAGTTTCAGGGGAAAGACACGGTGTCCGTCAATTCGGCCGGGACGGGCCCGGGTTAGCCGAGCTCCGCTACGGGGTAATAGAGGGGGAGGTGCCAGGCGAGGATGGAGCCGAGGAGCCAGGCGAGGGCCAGGGTGCCGATGAACCAGAGGAACGCGTCGGCAGACGCGGACGTCTTTTCCCCGGCGGTCTTCCTGAAGAAAAGTGCACACAGTGACGCGACCGGCAATATATAGCCCAGGAATGAATATCTATAAAAGACGGCCGTCGGGAAAGGAAGGCACGTCAGGTCGAGCTTCAGCCCGTATTTGAGCCAGTTGGCCTGCATGACGCCATACAGCTGCACGAACATCGCCGTGAGCACGCTCATGACCGCCAGTCCGATCGTCGGAATGATACCGGGTTTCCTGCTCATGTCCCGCCCCCGCATGCAAAGTGCAATATACAGTCAATGATATTCCGGTCAGGGAGACTTGTCAATTTTCCGGCGATGCGGCAGGGCGCTGAGGCCGGTGCCGGCCGGGAAGGAAAAGAAGAAGATGAGGCACGCCCCTTCTTTGCGCTGCGGCATGAACGCCCCGCCGGGCCCCGGATCATTTCAGGTTGAAAGATGACCCATCTTTGCTATACCATGTGTGAAGCTATCGTCTCATTCAGGAGGACGCAATGTTTAGCAGGACCGTTTCCCTCGTGGTTATTATTCTTTTTCTCGCAGCCTGCGGCACGGCCTTCGCCGGCAGCACGACCGATAAAAGGGGCGCTAATCCGCCTGTCGTCATGCAGGGCAGGGTGACGGCCGTGCGGGGCAACCTCGTCACCGTGAAAGACGCGAAAGGCGTCGAGAGGCACTACGAGCTCGCATCCGCGGCGGGCGTCAAGGTAGGGCAGAACACCTGGTGCGAGGAAGACTGCGGCAGAGGGATGAGAATAGGGGACAAAAATGTGCAGGTAAAGACGGCACGGTAGCCCCGGGCACTGCCGGTGTATTAGAGGAGAGAGATGATGAAGGAACATCCGGCAAAGATCGTGCTGGCAGCTGTGATGGTTTTGATGCTGGTAATTCCCCTGATCGCAAACGCCCGCAGCCGCGGTGACGATGGAGTGGGGAACACGGGCGCCTTCGGCTTCGATCGAGGCGGAGGGCCGATGGGGGTGCCGGCGATCAACAGCCGGCAGGGCATCCAGGACGGCTCCATCGGGAACCCCGACCAGACCGGCGTTGTGGTCCCGAATTTTTCGGGCTCGAGCTCCGGCCCCGGCCTCGACAACGGGAACAGGCGCTCGAGGTTAAGGGACGAGTATAAGGGGGACGACCGTAAATAAATAAATAGCTCAGAACGCGTACCCTTTTTCCCGGGCGACCCTTTCCCCCCGTTCCACCGCATACCCTGCGGCGGGCGGGGTCATGCCGAGAAATGACGCAACGCCCGCGATGGAATGCCCTCCGTAACGGACGGCAAAGTAGCAGAAGAGGCTCCGGGCCTCCACCGGCAGGGCGCGGCGGCCCCCGTTGCGATGTGTAAAAACAAGTCTCGTCTTAGCCGCCGCATTTGCTGTGGCAGGTCCCTCGCATGGTTGTGCAGTTTTCCATTTTCCTGGGATCGTTGCTGCGGCTGGCGCTCTGCTTACACTTATTATAATCGTCGTCACATCTCTTGTTGCATGCCTGAGCGGCACTGGCGCCGCCCTTTTTGTCCGCCGCATATGCAGCGCCGCCTGACAGGAATACCATACCCATAACGAAAACTACCGCGATCAAAACGACCAGAACTTTTTTCATGCAATACCTCCGGTGTAGTTTATTTGTTCAGCCTGCAAAAAATATTACACATTACCGTAAAACGAATCAATTTGTTTTAAGAATAAAAAGGGGACGACCGTAAATAAATAAATAGCTCAGAACGCGTACCCTTTTTCCCGGGCGACCCTTTCCCCCCGTTCCACCGCATACCCTGCGGCGGGCGGGGTCATGCCGAGAAATGACGCAACGCCCGCGATGGAATGCCCTCCGTAACGGACGGCAAAGTAGCAGAAGAGGCTCCGGGCCTCCACCGGCAGGGCGCGGCGGCCCCCGTTAAGAAGGTTCTCGACCGTGGTCCCGCAGAGCCCGCTAGCCCGTGCTGCCAGGGCATCGAGGGGCACCTTTTCCGCGGCCCTCCTGGGCTCCCCGGCCAGGATCCTGTCCACGAAGGCACTGTCGCCGAGAATGCGTTCATCCCCCTTGATGCGCCCTCCGGCCTTTTTGATCTCTTCCCACGACCCGTAGCTCCTGCGCAGCCCCCCGCCGGTGAGATCGGGCCTTTTCGTCTGAAGCCGCGATTCCATGGCTGATAAATAGGCCTGCCGCGCGACCTTCGCGGTCCTGCCGAAAAAGCGGAGCACGTGGTCCACATCCTGCCACGGGTGAAGCGCGTCGCCCATGAGAGCGCCGTGCCCGGAGTAACGACAGCGTTCGCCGAGATCGCGTATGATGCCCGCCCGGAGAGGGTTCAGGTGGATGTAGCAGACGAGCTCGGTAAGGTAGGCGTCCTCCTGGCACAGGATCGACTTGTACCGGTTCTGGAAAAGCGGGCCGTGGCGGCGGTACCTTTTATTGAAGGTCACCGCATGGCCGGTAAGGATCCTGGCCATGACGGTATGGAGGGGAGACCCTCCCGTCCTCAACAGAAGATGCACGTGGTTGCCGAGGAGCGCCCATGCGTAACAGGGGGTGGAGGTGTCGGTGAAGACCCTTCCCATCCTTTCCACGAAGCGGTCCTTATCGGTATCATCCCGGAAGATCGCCCTCCGTTCTATGCCGCGCACGATGATATGGTGCAGCACTCCTTCGGCATCGAGGCGGGCATGGCGGGGCATAAGGGAATGGTAGCAGCTCAAGGGCGGGCGGTCAAGAGATATTTAGTTATTTACGGACGTCCCTAATATCGGAAAAATGTTCTAAGCCTACAAATCGATAAAGAATAGCGCTTGTCTCCCTGAACTTCTTGACACGGTGTAGCCACTAGGATACAATGAAACGTGTTCGAAATCCGCAAGACAGATGTTTTCGCGAGATGGCTCGATAACTTGAGTGATGTGCGAGGCAGGGCACGTATCCTGGCGAGGATCGAACGGTTGGCTACAGGGAACCCGGGGGACGTCAAACCGGTAGGCGAAGGAGTTTGGGAATTGCGGATCGACCATGGACCCGGCTACCGGGTTTACTATAAGCAGTCAGGGATACATATGATAATCCTATTGGTGGGTGGCGGTAAAAAGACGCAGGCCAGGGATATTAGAACCGCCCTGCGCATGGCAAGGAATTTGGAGGAGTGATTTCATGAAGAAAAAAACGGTCACGAGCCGCTATGACGTTTCAGAACATCTCCGCACCCCAGAGGAGATGGCGGCCTACCTTGAAGCATGCATCGAGGAAGCGAACGGCGACGCCGCGTTCATTGCGAAGGCCCTTGGCGATATCGCCCGCGCGAAGGGGATGTCCCAGGTCGCCCGCGATGCCGGGCTTTCCCGCGAAAGCCTCTACAAAGCGCTTTCGGGAGAAAGAAGCCCGGGCTTCGACACCATCCTCAAGGTCATGCACGCCCTGGGCCTGACACTGCACGCCGGAACGGTCTGAGACCCGCGGCGGGCAAGCCCGCGGGGATGTTCGTTAAAACGTAAGCAACCCATCCTCCGGTCTTCTTTCAGGTTATTGCCGGGGTGCCAACACCGTTTTTCCCTCTCCACCCCTTACCGGAATAAAATGTCCCTTTTTCACCGGAATAGAATGTCCCCCTATCGCCGTTATAATAATAATCCGTCATCCCGGTGCCCGACACCGGGATCCAAGGTTTTTCAGGCCCTTTCCGATAGGAGTTTTTTAACTTTTGAAGAACGTCCCCCACGGTCCTTTATGGGAATAAAGCCGAATGTTGAGGGGTTGGATTGGCGGCAAAGGCCAAGATATTCACATATTCAAGGACGTCCCCATTCCCATATTCAAGGACGTCCCAATGCCCACAGGACCTGCCGTAGGTTTTTTTGGTAAGAAGAGGCCGCAAGGTAATGTTCTGCTTACAATGACACACTGCTGTCAGTGAATGTGTGTAAGAATGAATAAGGCGCTGTTTTTCTCTTGAAAATGAAATGAGGACAGAGTAAGAATTGAATACCAGTTATTTTAACGTCAATATTTATCGATATCTTAGAATCTAACGTACCAACGAAGAATTGTATTGTATTTATTTTAATTCGTATTGAGTTATTTGGAGTTCTAATGGCGCAAGTCGGGTATTCTAGTCGACTGATCGATTTTCTAAATGCTGAAAATGCGGATATTCTCAATAAGCTGAACGATTATGTTGTTGATGCGGGTAGTAGTCAAATAAAGGCTTGGCGAGATTTAATAGCGATACTTAAAAGAGCCGTTGGCGAACTTTTTTCGAAATCCCCGCATATTGATAGAAACAGTTCCATTATTCTCGAATACACCATACCGATGGAATCTCGCAGAATAGATGCGGTTCTATTGCTAAATGGTTTGATCGTAGTGCTTGAGTTTAAGGGAAAATCCAGACCTTTGCAGGCTGACGTTGATCAAGCAGCTGCATACGCTAGAGATCTTCGCGCCTATCACAAGGTATGCTCTTCGGTCCCGGTTAAATGTTTCCTCGTGCTTGTGCAAGGAAAGCAGGAAGCGCAAGTGGTAGCAGACGTGGTGGTTGTAACACCCGAATCACTCGCGAGGTATTGCACATCCCTTATGCACCAAGAAGTTCCATCACGAAGTCTATCTGATTTCATATCTTTTGATTCATATAGACCGTTACCTTCATTAATTAGGGCGGCACGAGAGTTGTTTACATCAGGTACTTTGACGAGGATACATCGAGCGGCCATGGCGACTGAGCCGACAATAGATGAATGCTCACAAATTATTCATAAGACAGCGCAGGCTAAGCGGCGAGCCTTGATATTAATCTGCGGGGTTCCTGGGGCGGGCAAGACCCTTGTCGGTCTACAATTAGCACATGCGAAATACTTGGATGATCTGGCTGTAGCCCGAAGCAATGGTGAAAAACCTACTGCACCTTCAGTGTTCCTTTCGGGCAACGGTCCTTTGGTGGAAGTGCTACAATATGAACTACGTTCGGCCGGGGATGGTAAGGCATTTGTACGTGGCGTACATGAATACGTAAAAACGTTTACGCGGACCCGGGGTATTATACCGCCTCAACACGTATTGATTTATGACGAAGCACAACGTGCTTTTGATGCCGAACAAGTGCGAGCAAAGCACAAAGACATGCCCCGGGAATTTAACGGACTTTCTGAACCCGAATTATTTATTCAATTTGCTGAACGCGTTCCCGAATGGTGTGTTGTTGTAGGATTGATCGGTTCGGGTCAAGAGATACATATTGGTGAGGAAGCTGGTCTTGGTCAGTGGAGGACAGCAATCGAAAAGGCGGAAAAACCTAACGATTGGGATATCTATCTACCGGCAGATCAGGAAATAGAGGCCATATTTCATGGTCTGAATAATACATATTCTGGTGCTGCGCTACAATTGTCATTGACAATACGGTTTCATTTAGCAACTCGTCTATACGAATTTGTGGAACAACTACTTGGGGATCATCCGGGAAAGGCCAAGTCGATCAGTTTGGAATTAGAACAGAATGGCTATAACCTGAGGATTACGAGAAATTTAGAGATCGCAAAACAATACCTAAAAGACAGATACAACCACAATCTCGATGCTCGATATGGCATTGTTGCTTCTGCGAGGGACAGAGAACTCATTAAATATGGCGTTCCAAAAGGATTTAAAAGTCCGGGCGAAGTTGGTCCAGGTAAATATGGCAGATGGTATTCAGAACCCGATGGTAAAGAAGGATCCTGCACTCGACTAGCGACTGTAGCTACAGAGTTCGGAACACAAGGATTGGAGTTAGATGCATGTCTTCTGGCCTGGGGAACGGATTTGGTCAGATTAAATGGACAATGGTCAAACCACTTGGCCGCGCGTTACCAGGAATCGTACCGCATAAGGGACGCAAAAGGACTTAGAATTAACGCCTACCGTGTGTTACTAACGAGGGGCCGAGATGGTTGTGTAATTTTTGTACCTAACGCACAAATCCTCAATGAAACATACGAGTATCTGGTAGATTGCGGATTTAGTCAATTACAGGATGAACAAGAATTATCATCTGTTGAATTGCCTCATGCAGGCTGACCCTCCATTCCACTGCTAGAGACAACCAAACGATGAAAGTTTTTCTCCTGAAACCTAGAATGGACCGCGGGCCTACGGACGTCCAAGTAGCCCCCCACCCGATTTTGATTTAGTATATTATAACCAGAGTAAATATCACTCAGGAGGACCGCCCCATGACCGAACTCCCTTTCCCCCTCAAAGGAAAAATCTACCGCAGCCCCATGCCCTTTGGTACCTACGACGAGAACGGAGTTGTACTCAATGAATATTTTGCCAACCAGATCTCGGTGATAGTCTCCCTGGCCAGCCCCGGGGAATGTGAAGAAAAGGCGCATAGAAACCTGTACGGGGGAGTCCAGGGACGGCCTTAAAAATGTCAAAATCCTTCCTTTCTCTTGGGCGTTGTTGTGGTTATTCCGCCAGAAAAGAGGTTGATATTTTACCACTTAATGGTAAAATATCAACATGTATAAGCGATTCCTCTCGGAAAGTGTCCGGGCAGGCCTCTCTGACACCCCTGTGGTCTTCATCAGGGGGGCGCGGCAGACGGGGAAGACGACCCTCGCACGGGAGATCGTGTCCTCGAAGCACAAAGCGAACTATATTACGCTCGACAGTGCAGCCGTTCTTTCTGCGGCAGGTACAGACGCAGCGGGTTTTATCTCGTGCCTTAAGAAGCCCGCGACGATCGACGAGGTGCAGAGGGTCCCGGAACTGATCCTGGCCATCAAGGAGGAGGTTGACCGGAATCGTACCGCCGGAAGGTACCTCTTGACGGGCTCGGCAAATATCCTGACCATTCCGAAAGTCGCCGATTCTCTCGCCGGCCGGATGGAAATTGTGACCCTCTGGCCGCTATCCAGGGGAGAGATAGCCGGTACCAGGGAGACCTTCATCAGGAAGGTGTTCAAAGGTGGGGCAGGCAAGCTGAAGTTTTCGAAAACAGGGATCGAGGACCTCGCCGATATGATAATCACGGGCGGCTATCCCGAGCCGGTTAAGAGGGCTTCGTATGAGCGCAGGGCAAGCTGGTTCGACTCTTACCTGACAACCGTCATCGAGCGTGATATCAGGAGCCTTGCGAACATTCACGATATCTCCCTGATGCCGAGGCTTCTTAAGCTCTTGAGCGCACGGACGGGGAGTTTAAGGGACAATTCCGAGATCTCCCGGAGCTCGGGCATCCCCAA
>ERZ1645192.505-NODE-505-length-32436-cov-19.161607_pt1 | contig 32436 bp, 25 predicted proteins | sample MGYA00575354_ERZ1645192 | MGnify/ENA primary metagenome ERZ1645192 (study PRJEB40844, sample SAMN11349763) | freshwater sediment metagenome | isolation source: river sediment | host: Sediment | place: India: Faizupur Khadar , New Delhi | collected 2017-02-21 ...
CGGGCCGGCGACGGGATCATACACCTGCTGAGGATCAAACCATCGGAAGATTCCAAAGTGACAGAGGAGGAGATCAAAGCCATGGTGCAGGAGGGAACCGACCATGGAGAAGTACAGGAGATTGAACAGGATATCGTGGCCCGCGTCTTCCACCTGGGCGACCGGAAAATATCCTCCCTCATGACCCACCACTCCGATCTGATCTGGCTCGATTCAGCCGATTCAATGGATCAGATGCAGGAAAAGATGAAAGAGGCGATTCATTCCGTTTACCCGGTATGCGAAGGAGATCTCGACAATGTGCTCGGTGTGATCTTTATCAAAGACCTCTTCCTGGAGGTTGTCTGCAAAGAAGATTTCAAGGTTTCGGAAAGGATACGACCCGCGCAGTTCATCCTCGAGACCCTTACTGCCTATGAGACCCTCGAAATTTTCAAACAAAACAAGATCCATTACGGACTGGTGGTCGATGAATATGGCTCTACAGTCGGAATGGTTACCCTGAACGACATCCTGGAAGCGCTGGTCGGCGATTTTAATGAACCCAGCCCCGACGAACCAGGAATCACCGTACGCGAAGATGGCTCCTGGCTGGTTGACGGATCGCTCTCTTTTTACGAATTCGCTTATGAACTGAACATCCAGGGATTTGATAAAAACAAAATAAAATTTGATACCGTCGCCGGGCTGGCCATGAACAACCTGAAACACATCCCCGATCCGGGCGAAAAATTCAACTGGCTGGATTATGAATTTGAGGTTGTTGACCTCGACGGAAACCGGATAGATAAGCTGATTGTTAAAAAAACCGAAAACTGAACCCGGAAAGATTTGCCCGTCTCAGGATAATTCCGTTATTTTATCATGATTATTGACGTCCGTATGGCAAATCCACTGGTAACCTGCGGGTCATTTCTTTTTTTTTAAGCATGAAAAAACCGCTTCCCCTCATTCTCTGTTTACTGATCCTGGCTGTTTCCACCCTCCTCATAGCCCTGTCGGGAAAGCTGAGGACCCTTTTCCCTTCACAAGAAACCGTTCTCAGCCATGAGCTCCAATGGGGCCCGTTGTTCAAAGAGAACCTGCTGGTGCAGGAGTTCACCACCACTCAAAAATATCTCAACCGGATCGATATCTGTTTTGCCAAAATGCCTTCCGCTTCGGTTAACAACAATGTCTTTTGCCTGCTGGATCAACAACACCGCATCCTGTACGTAAAACAATTCAGCTCCGATGAAATTGACGGGGCGGTTTATCTCTCCTTCCCCATGAAAAAGAGCCTGGCCGTTGGGAAAAACAAAAAACTCCTGGCTTGTATCTCTTCCGTCGATGGGTCACAAGGTAACTTTTCTGTCTATTCCCGATCAAAAGCCTCCCGGCAAGGCCGGTTTTATGTGACCAGGCTTCAACAAAATGATGTAGTATATTCAATAGAAAATCAGGTAGATACAAAGGAAATCGAGGGCAGATTGGGCATCCGGGTTTTTGAATCCGCTAACCGGTTCTTTACTCCCGCCCAACTGTTGTTTTATCTCCTGGCCCTGGCCTTCAGCCTGGCAGTTCTTTTCTATAAAAAAGTCAGGGATTTCATCATCCGGATCCCTTTACGCCCGGAAAAAATTTTCCTGCCGGTCTCATTGGCAGCGGGTTTACTTTTTGCATGGATCACCCCGCCCTTCCAGGTACCCGACGAACCTTCCCATTTTTACCGCTCGTACCAGGTGGCTGAATTCAACCTCTTCAAATACCACGACAGCATCCCGGCCTCCTTGGTTGAAGTGGCCTCTGTCAGCGACCGGATGAAATTCAACGTGGCCGAAAAAACAAGCCGTCAGGAGATTAAGAAACTGGGTCAAATACCCCTTAAACCAAACGTTCTTACCCATACCGACTGCCCCAACTATATCATACCCTACATTCCCCAGGCCCTGGGAATTGTGATTGGCCGTATCATGGATTGGACACCCCTCCACTTCTTTTATTTAGCACGTATTTTCAACCTTCTGGCTTCGGTGTTGTTGCTCTATTGGGCTATCAGGATCACACCCGTGTTCAAATGGGTCTTTTTCATCCTGAGCCTCCTCCCCATGACCCTCTACCAGATGGCTTCGCTGTCGTACGACGCCTCCACGATCTGTTACACGTTCCTATTTGTTGCCCTGGTACTGAAACTTGCCTTTGGAGAAGGAGAACAGGCCACACGAAAAGAGATTCTCTGGCTTTTCCTGCTGGCCCTTTTGCTGGGATCCTCCAAACCACCATACTTCATTGCTGTTTTTTCTTTCCTGATCATTCCGGTAGCCAAATTCGTGAATTGGAAAAAATTCGCCCTTGTCTTTGCAGGATTGGTCATTACTGCTGTTGTCATTTCCCAACTGTGGGTCCCCAGCCGGAAATTTTTTGAAAGCCTGACCTTTATCCCGGTCGCATCGGGTGTCTCGCAGGCTTCGCTCTTTCCGGGCGCTTTTTTCAGCGAAGACCAGACTCCTCCCCCCAACGATACATCAACAGCTAAAAAACAGGAAGCCAAAACCCAGGTCCAGGCTCCCTCACCGGCATCGCCCTTCGATGCCGCTGCACAAAAGAAATTCATCCTGGAAAATCCTTTCCGGTATGTGGAAATTCTTATCGAAACCATAAAGAATTTTACCGGACTCTATGTCATTGCCTTCGTAGGACTTTTCGGCTGGGTCGATACCCCGCTTCCCACAGTCCTCGTTTATACTGTGATGTTACTGCTGATTCTCACCGCGCTCAGCGACGCCGTCCCAGGAATCCGTGTTCCTTTCTGGAAAAAATGTTACCTCTTTTTCTTATTCCTGATGGGTTTCCTCCTGGTGGAAACCGCCATGTACCTGTATTGTAATCCGGTGGGATTCAAACAGATACAAGCTGTTCAGGGACGTTACTTCATTGCCCTGAGCCCCTTTTTGTTCCTTCTTCTGTACAATCAAAGAATCAGAAAATCTCTCATCAGGGTTTTTCAACCAGCCACCGAAAAACTTGTGAAAGCGAAAGGAAAAGGAGGAAAGAAGGCACCTGACCCCATCCCGGAATCCAAAGCATTCTATCCGAAAATGCTCGCCTGGATTGCCATTCTGGTGATAATTTATGCTCTGGGTTACTCTCTTTATACCATCCTGTACCGTTTTTACAGCATTGTAGTTTGATCCGTAAAAAGATGAAATGAAAGACCTTACCCTGATCGTGCCGGCCTATAATGAAGGACCTTCCCTTGAATTGTTCCTGCCCCGGCTTTGTGCCTTTTGCAAAGAGCGGAACACACGACTGATTTTGGTCAATGACGGATCTAACGATGAATCAAAAGCACTTTTCAGGCAATTCCAACAAACCGATCAAATCCGGATTTTACATCATAAGATGAACCGCGGATACGGAGCTGCCATAAAAACAGGACTGGCAGCTTGTGAAACGACCTATGCCATCACTTTGGATGCCGACGGACAACATTCGCTGGATGATGTTGATAAATTGTACCGCATTCTTAAGGCGAAAGACGCAGACATGGTAGTTGGTTCAAGAAAAAAAGCAGACGCCGGTTCGGGATACCGCCGACTGGGGAAATGGATCATCCGCAACCTGGCCAGGGTGCTGATGACCGTTCCGGTGCATGATTTGAATTCAGGAATGAAAATTTACCGTACCGAACTGGCTAAAAATTACATTCACCTTGCTCCCGACACCATGTCGTTCAGCGATATCTTCACGCTGATCTTTATCAACAACAAACACCTTGTGTTGGAAGAACCCATCCGGATACTCGAAAGGAAGACAGGAAAAAGCAAGATAGGGATCGAAACTGCTTTTCAGACCGTTATGGAGGTAATCAACATCGTGATCCTGTTCAATCCCATGAAAATCTTTCTGCCCTTATCGCTCTTGTGCCTGGTAACCACAGCAGCCTGGGGGATACCCCTGCTGGCCATGGGGCGCGGACTGAGCATTGGAAGTTTGCTGGGAATCATCGTTGGCATCCTCTTTTTTCTCCTTGGACTGATCGCTGAACAACTTTCGCTCTTGAGAAGAAATCAGAGGTAGAAGGTTCAAATAATTAATAATTTATCGTTTTCAATAGATTAGGACGACTTGAATGGTAATTGTCAATGTTAAAGCAGGCAGGTTAGCAAACCGTCTGATCCATTTTTCTCACTTCATCGCAAACAGCATTGAATATGACTACAAGCTTATCTATCCACATTTTCGGGAATATTTGGAATTATTTGATCCTGCAAATTCAGCTACATTTAATCAATATAACATCTCTATAAAATTCACCAGGAACAAAGGCATAGATAGGATTCTGATTCTTTTTTTCCGGATAGTTGGTTTGCTGGTTCCCCGACATCATCGCAGAATCCCGTTCATAGCATTTCATGACCTGAGAGAAATGGACCGACTTGAGCAGAAGTTTGACCTCAATACACCAGAATTTATCACGATGGCGAAAAACAAACTGACTTTTGTGAATGGATGGGGCTATCGCGACAACAGCAGCTTTCAAAAATTTTCATCAGAAATACGATGTTTTTTTAAACCCAGGGAACCTTTCCGGGATCAGATAGCCGATGTTATCCGTAGCTGCAGGCAAAAAGGGAATGTCATTGTTGGTATGCACATTAGAAGAGGAGATTACGATACATTTTTCGATGGAAAGTGGTTCTTCGATGACGATGTCTATGCCAAAAAAATGGGTGAAATGGAGAACCTGATGTCATTGTGTGACAAACATTGCGTTTTTCTTCTTTGTTCGGATGAATCAATAGAGCGGAGCAATTTTTCTGGGTTTGACATCGTGGCTGAAAATCGCCCTGCCATCGTCGACCTCTATGCCTTATCGGAATGCGACTATATTATAGGCCCGCCGAGTACATTCACACTTTGGGCATCCTTTTTCGGGAATGTACCTCTGTTTATTCTTACCAGACCGGAATTGAATCTTTATCTACACAATTTTCGCATTATCAAAAACTGTTAGAGATCATTCGTTGCTCTTCAGTCGTTCTATATTTCTTAGAGCATGATAGATGATAAGGGTCTTGAAAATGGCGAGACGGTGAATTGCCAACAGTGATCTGCGATGATCCACCAATCGGTGAATATTGAATTGCTCTCTGAACAACTGTTTGAATTCCATTGTGCTTTTTGAACTGTTATGCAGCCTAAAACACGCCAGATCCTGTTTGCATTGGATCGGAATTCCCTTTTTAGCCAGACGGATCCACAAATCATAATCCATTGCAAAATGTAAACTTTCTGACAATTTTCCAACACGGAAAAACACCTCCCGTTTAAAAAAAACTGCAGGTTGCGAAAGAAAATTCTCAACCAACAGAACATTCTGATTAAACCGCAATGCCAGTATTTTCTTGTAAAGAGTAATAGCCGGTCTGATTAACTGATCGTCCTTGTCAATGATCAGACAATTTCCATAAAGCCATTCCTGCTGAGGAAAACTGTCAAAATGATTGCCAACCGCCTGCAATGCGCCGGGTAAATAGATATCATCGGAATTTAACCAGGCAACTATTTCACCCCTGGCCAATGCAATTCCCTTATTAATGGCATCAGACTGACCACGATCCTTTTCCGAAAACCAACGGATTTTACCTTCATATTTTTTCAGAATGTCTAACGTTCCATCGGTGGAACCGCCATCAACTACAATATATTCAAAAGGAAAATCCGCTTCCTGATCAAGGACACTTTTTATTGTCTTTTCAATGAATTGTGCCTGGTTCAGCGTGGGAGTTATGATCGAGATTTTGCAGGTGTTTTCCATTCGAACGTTTCAGGGTAAAAAAATGATTGTAACCTCTATGTTTGAATTACAGAACCGGTAATTTCACTGTACAACGCTATGGTCTGCCGAACAGTTACACGGATATCAAAATGCTTGACGGCTGTCTCCCTGGCATTCAGTGAAAGGAGATGATAGCGGCTGTTATCCTCAAGAACCCATTCAATGCCTGAAGCAAGGTCCTCTGGCTCGAACTTACGGGCAAGATAACCATTGTGCATGTGCTGCACGATGTCGGTCAAGCCGCCGTTAGCAAATGCTACAACCGGGATCCCGCATGCCAGCGCTTCTGTCGCAGTCTGGCCAAAAACTTCCTGAACAGAAGGGACAACAACAACATCAGCTGCGGCATATAAAGAGGCAAGGCGACTTTCATCACTGATAAATCCCATAAACCGGGTAGGAACCGGCATCTTTTTTGAAACTCCGGAATCCGAAGCTCCAAAAACAACCAGCTCGTACGCTTGTCCTTTTAAAAAAGAAAGTGCATTGATAAGATGATGGAACCCTTTTAATTCATTATTTATACTTCGAACCGCACCAAACAAAAGGATTTTTTTATTACCAGGAAGGTGAAACTGCTTCCTCGCTTCGATCCGGTCGGAAGGTTTAAATACCTCGATATCGAGTCCATTTGGAATCACATTGACCGACCGACCAGATGTCAAAGGGCTTTTCCGAACCAACCCTGCAAGCCAGTTACTGGGTGTAATAATATAAAGCTCCTTTATTTTTTCATAAACACGCTGTTTTCTCAAAAAAACCCTGTAACTGAGATCCTTCTTTTTCTGAGAATGTAATATCGGGCAATATCCACAACCTTCGGTAAAGCGTTCACATCCCATGGCGGGATAATGACATCCGCCAGTGAACGCCCAAAGGTCATGAAAAGTCCAAACTATGGGGGAACTGATCCGTGATAATGATTCTATTTTTATCATACCTCCTGCAATCCAGTTAAGATGGACAACTTCAGGATTGAGCGAGTGTATGGTCATATACACCGTATCGGGGAGCAGAGAAGTAGAAAAAAGGATCCTTTTCCTGGTAAGTAACAGTGGAATTAAAAAATCCACATAAGGCCTCAGATTATAACAAAACGTTTGCCATTTTCTCCCCGGAATAATCACAAAAGGATCATTAGTGCTTCTGTTCTGAACGAGCATGAGAGCATCCACTTTGTTTTCTCCCAGTCCATGGAATAATCGAAGCGTTGCCTTTGCAGCTCCTCCTTTATTCTCATACGTATTAACGATCAGAACGGGCATAATCATCCTATCATTTTACTGTTTATATCTTTGAACCTCGAGATTGTTACTGATTTCGAGCCGGTCAAAATAAACATTACCTTACGAAAAAGTATAGATAAAAAATGCATTATCGGCAGGGGGATCAGGAAATATCCAGCATTCAACAGGTAGGACCAAAAGATAAAGGAATAATGATATACGGATTGAAAACCATTGAGACGAAAATGTTTTCGTGTGATGGTCAGGTGTTCTCTTGCTACCCTTGCAAAATTACGGTTTGAGATTCCCCTGGTGTCAATAATAGCAATAGGGAAATCCAATTGCCTGAATTCGCATCCGTGGTTTAGGAGGGTAAGAATAAAATGATAATCCGCCCCGTACTGATAGGTGCAATCAAAACCTTTCTGCCTGAGCTGGCAGGTTTTTACAAACAGGCTTTGGTGACAAAAAACCATCCCTTTCCAAAGGGTTTCTGTGCTCCCTGCTTTGATCCTCTGAAGCCTTCCTGAATAATTACCCATGACATCTCCGTAAATAGCCTGGAAGCCATTCGTATTTTCTGAGAACACCCGGGAGACTGTTCCCGGATACTCAAAAGCATCCCCTGCATTCATAAAAATCGTCCATTCGCCTGTCGCATATCTGATCCCTTTGTTCATTGCATCATAGGGTCCTTTGTCTGGTTCACTGATCCAGCGTGTAATCCGGTCAGTCCTTTGAATGATTTCCTTTAACGTGCCGTCAACCGAACCTCCATCGATGACAATCCATTCAAGGTTGTGATAATCCTGTTCTATAATGCTGGTGGCTGTCTTGATGAAATCATCAGCTTGATTAAGAACTACAGTAACTACCGAAACCCTTGTTGCTTTCATCGCTACAATAAAATGAGTCCGACCAATGAACAAATTTACCACTAATTCAATGATTCCGTATATCTTTGTAAGGCTACCATTTTTTAATTTATCGCGTAAGAAAATAAGGTTGGTTTATTATGTCGAAAACCCTTGTGATAGTCCTTAACCATAACCTTCCTGAACTGACAAACTGGTTATACTACTCGCTCAGGAAATTTCAGGATGACACACATGACATTTTAATCATGGATAATGGGTCAGAGCCTCAACTCGTTCCAAAACATGCACAAATCAAGCTGGAACAAAATGTCTTTTGGGGAGGGGCATTGAACAAGGCGTTTGAAATAGTTCTTAAGGACAAACAATATGATTCCCTGATGTTTCTCAACAACGATATTGAAATCACACCGGAAATCTTTGTCAGATCTCTTCGTCACGAATTATTCCACAATGATTTTGCTATTGTCTCCCCTTGCATAGCAGGAAAGCCGATGCCATGGAGGCAAATGCAGAACTGGGGGAGCAAGACGCCACGAATCGTGTCATGGATCGATAATACAGCCCCGTTGTTTCACAGAAAGATCATTGACGCAATCAGGAAATTTCCCGACGAGCTTTATATCGGATGGGGCCAGGAATTGATTTGTTATGATGTTTGCCTGGAAAATTCATGGAGAACAGCTGTTTGTGACTATATTACTATTCTTCATAAGGGGAAACAGACTTTGATGCAAAAAAAACTCGCATTCCATGATCTGTCCACGGAATGTAAGGCTTTTCATGCTGGAACAAGTGAAAATATTTCATGGGAAGAATTTAAAAAAGTTGCAGCAACCGAAAGGGACAGATATTTCGAAGCACATCCGCTAAAGTACACAATGTTTACAGGCTTCGCTGAGTATGGTATTAATTATACCTACGATGGCTGAGTTTACTTTCTTCGAAAAAGAAAATCGACGGGCTTTTTGACAAGGATGGTCCCAACACGCCAGGTAATGGATTGAACTATTTCTGATATTTCTTTTTTCAAAACAGAGTTTTCCCGTCGCAGGATTTCAGTCTGATGCTGATTGTCCGACAACTCCTGCTTCAACGATATGATGGCCGAATGAGATTCTCTCTTTTGGTCCTCCATTGAGGAGGTGGCTATATTCATTATTTCCTGCATTCTGTCGATCTTATTTGAAAAATATTCCTTTAAATCAGAATTTTCTCGAATCTGTCTCTCCATATTCTCCTTTAACGAACAAATAAAGTTTACCTGATTGTTTATTTCTGTCTCCAGCATTTTGTTCCTCGCTGTGATTTCCTCCAGTTCCTCTTTCATTGTCAACTCTTTATGTTCAAGTTGGTTGATTTGTTCAATAAGGCCCTTTTCGGCGTTTTTCTGTGATGATAAATCCTTGTTCAGACTGAAGCATTCTTTTTGAAGCTCGCAATTTATTTCCTTGATTTTGCAAAGTTGATCCTGTGCTTCGTTCAACCGGAGGAGTTCTTTTTGCATATCAATCGTGTCGTTTATTTTGATCAGATCCCTCGATAAAGCCTTGTTCAGATCTGAAAGACCTGCAATTTTTTCCGACAGGTCATTGCTGTTGTTCATGGTAATTTTTTGCTGTTCCGTTAGGGCCTGAATCTGATCCTGCAGAAATGTATACTGATTGTTCGCTTTCTGTAAATCGAATCGTGCTATCTTATTTGCAGCAATCAGTTTTTGACAAGTTGTCCGCAAATCGACTTCATTGGCTTCATATTTAATGATTTTCTCATAGTCAGGCACAACCACTTCTTTTGAAAAGTGTTTCCGGCAATATTCCTTCACTGACCTTCCGCACTGATCGAAGGTACTTTGTTCTGAAAAGTGTAAAATAATCTGTAGCGCTTCTTCAACGGAGTTGAACAAATATTGTTTCGGATACAGATCACTTGCTCCTTCCCAATTCCGGATTATTGGTATGGCCCCTGAAGCCATTCCTTCAGCGACAGATAAATGAAATGCCTCATGTTCACTGGTCGAGATTATGAATCCAATATCCCGAAACCATTCTCCGACGTCATCTCCATACGGATTAAGAATGACAGAATCAGCTAGCTGAAAGTCCTCAATAGATTGATAAAATTGTTTATAGTAGGACTGTTCTTCCGGCTTTCTCCATAGCCAATCGACCTCTTCAGGCATTTTGCTTTTTATTGAAATCTTGAAACGATTATCCTTTTTCCTGAGTTCTTTTAAAATTTCCAATAAAAGATGGGGTGATTTCTGCATGGGCAGTATGCCCATCATCCCGAGCATAAATCTTGAATCCTTGGTTTTTGGTAGATCGAACGATGCAGTATCAACAATGTTCGGGATCACCTGGCATTTTTCACTTAGACCCGGAAATATTGCACTGAATTGCTTTAGTATATGCTGACTCACAAAAATAATCGCATCAACTTTTTCCCATTCAACCTCGGATAAATAAGAGGTGTAGAATTCCTGAGAATGGATCCGGGAGATTAATTTTTGTCCCGGTAATTTAGCCCTGGAAAACCAACTTAAATTTCCCAGGCCCCATTCACAAAAAATTATGTCGAAGCCTGCCAGTACCTTATCAATGTGAGTCGTGTCGCTGATAACATGGCCGGGATAGGTGAAAACCTCGACGGAATAAGATGGTTTTGCTTTAAAATGATTTATGATGTGAGGCATGAATTTAAGATCATGACCTTCAATTAAGACCTTTGTTTTTTTCATCATCTCTGAAATTTCAGAATTGTCAGTAAATCCTTATATCTGAATATATTCTTATCAAGGTAACCCTTTTTTCCTCACAGGAAAGAAAGCAATGAATTTACGAAGGATATTAAAATTTATCCTTGAAATCCTTCTCCGGGAAGGGTAAACATATTCTCCTTCCTTCCACCTGAAAATCTGCATCCATTTTTCCTTGTCTACAGTGGTCATCGCCGAGGAATTGATATCACTGTCCTGCAGATCCTGTATGGCCAGGTTTGGCAGGAAAACACAGCATTGTTCAGGGTAAACGTTTTTAACATGAAAAATTGCGCCCTCATCGAGAGGGAGATCCATTTTTTCTGCATAATACAGGATGGGAAGCATAGCTTTCCTGTCGATTGCCACAGCATGGGATGCGATACTCGAACCAAAGCAGTGATAAAAAAGGGCACCTGAAGGTTTCACGTAAGGTTCCCAGGAGTGCTGCATTGCGCCGAGCATGATCAATTTCCAATTACATGGCAGCTGCCTGACATGCCTGTCAAATTCATCCTGGAAATGGCGATGCAATACGATATCATCATCAAAAATCAGGATCCGTTGGTAATCGCTTTCTATGGCGTCCCGGATTATTTTTATGTAGCTTAATAAATACCCCCAGGCTCCCGCACTTTGAATCGCTTTCCTTCCAAGACGGGTTTCTATGAAATGGATCCTTGCAACGTAATGATCATATTTGAGGAATTTATCCTTATAGTCGGTTAATGGATCAATGCCTTCTGGTAATTTTAACAGCTTCGAAGAAAAATATTTTTTCCATTCCGAGAGAAAAGGTTCCCTGGCGCCGTCAATCGCCCGGAATCGACTAACCCGAATTTTATTGATCCTCGAAATCTGCTGGATATTTTGCCATCGGTCCGGTCTCCTGTTAAGGTTCATGACCCATATTTTATCAAAATACCTGTTACATTTAATTAGTTTTGATAAATCTGGCTTTTTCTGGGTCGGCAGAAAATGGCTTTTGATTAGGAAATCGCGGTTCCTTTCCGCATCGGGATTATGATCACCGGAGTCTGCGAACCCTTCATTTTCTCTTAACCATCCTTGTTTATGGGCACAACAAATCATCGGTATTTGCTGTTCGAGTGCGGCTATCGAAAACCAAAGAGAAGAAAGATAATCTTGATAGAAATAGTGTCTGGACATTTTAAGGGTCGAACTGTGATAGGCTGCAGCCCTGTCATTTAAAACATCTGCCTGCACATCCTGATCAATAAATCCGGCCTCGTCCAGTATAATGCCTGATGACTTGATACTTTTAAATGGTTTTTTAAAACAGTATCCACCCGCCGCAATGATTGCCTTTCTTCCATACGATTCAACCTTGGATCTCATCCTTTCAACATAGTCGGGGGGATACACCATCTTATCGGAACAGATGAGATGATAACCATGAAGATCATCTGTCCAATAATACTTTCCGCATTCTCCCAGGTTTCCGAAATCGCTGGACAAGCTTATAAAGATATTTTCGTGCTCCAAAAAAAGAGGAATCTCCTTAAAACCCTGGAGAAATAAATGAAGCGTATCGACTTGGGAAATCAGACTATCCACACTTTTTTCAAGGTGGGACACGCGGCTGCGGAATGCCGTCATTGTAGCATGTACCGGGTCACCGTCAAGTGAATTCCCTGAGTCTTTCTTACCGAACAGTCTGATCAGGTCAAAATGTGTTTTCATGTCATAGGAGAGCGCTGATCCCTTATATTGAACATGAAGGTTTGGATCCTATCCCGATAGGTCACTGATTTCACCATCTCTTTCATGGCGGTCACCAGATATTTTTTCCGTGCAAGGTACGAAAGGTACTTAGCATTATTTTTCAGATCAAATGGCAACATGGCTATTCTCCAGCCAAAATAAGGTAAAATATATCCCATGATACGAAGGTACATTAAAAACAGGGGAGCCCTGCGGCTCTGGATCATAAACCTGTAAACGTCAAGGATGTATTCTGCTTCCCCAAGACCAATAAACAACCTTTTTGCATATTGCCAGGTAAGCCGGCCAGCAGGCATATAGTGCTCCATGGTCAGATCCTCAACAAACCATAACCGATATCCCCCCAGGATAAATGCCAGGTTTAGTTCTGTATCCTCCCCGGCCGTGAAGGTTTCCCCGGTCCGTCCTTTGAGAAAACAAGGGAATCCTGCCCGTATTATTCCCATGTACAATGATTTTCGGAAAGAAAGACCGGCCCCCCATAAAAAACCTCTTGATTCTGTTATATCTTCCGTCCTGCTGCCTTGTTTTCCGATCGCATAGACCGGCAGAATCGTTTGAATCCAGGCTGGCGGCAGGATCTCAAAAACGCCCTTGTTATATCCGCCGCACATGGCTATTTCAGGATTATTTTTAAAGGTTCTGTAAAGAATGTCCACCCAGTTTACGCAAATCCGGTTATCGTCATCCACAAACGTAATGAATTCAAACAAGGCCTCCTCAATGCCCCTGTTGCGAGCATAAAACATACCCCGTCGTGATTCTTTGAAGATCCTCAACGGAACCTCAATGTGCCAATTCTCCGTTATGGTCTGAACTGTGTGGTCTGTGGACCCATCATCGATGACGATCACTTCCCATGGAAATGACATCCTGTGAGACTGGCGCTGAATGGATTCGATGGTCATTCCAATCCTCTCCTCCCCATTGTACACGCAAATGATCAGACTGACTCCCTCGGGATATTTCTGTATTTTATGCATGACAGAAATAAGTATTTAATCCGTAATAAGTTGTAGCAGAACGGGTAATTCAAAAATGAAACCATAAGCCATTTATAAACTTCATGCCGTGGATGTCCTGACAGCATGAGCGCTTCTCCCCGCTGCAGGTAAATCCTGCTTTTGACTTTCCGGTATTGAGACCAGTTCAAGTTTTTGTACCCGTTTTTTCCCCGTCGCAGCATAGCTGCTTTTATAACATCAAGATGGTTGTCCTGAGCAGACTGATAATTTTCAAATTGGGAAATACCGGATTTATGCCGGCGATAAATATACAGGGGTTTATTAACGAAAACCAAAGGACCTTTCTCTTCAAGTTTATAATAAAGGTCTTTATCTTCAGCTGACGAAAGGGCCCGGTCAATACCTGTAGTCTGATTATATGCGCTTAATTTGAATGAAACAAAGTGGGCGACCATATCCATGTATAGATTGGTCGAAGTTGATGGTATTTCCTTGATCCATCTGGCCAGACTTCGGTTTCCAAGGTTTTCGTCACCGGAAAAGTGAGTGGAAAATACCAGGGAAGCAGCCGGGTTAGAATTATGAGTTTCAACCATCACGGAAATCGCATTTTCCATGAGCTGGTCGTCGGGATCCAGGAATCCGACAATTTCACCCCTGGCCAGGGAAGTACAATCTGACTTGGTAGCTCCGACCCCAAGATTCTTGTTATGACGGAAATACCTGATATTGATTCCCCTGGCAATAAATTCCATGACCAGTTCATTCGAATTATCCGTGGATGCATCATCTACAAGAACTATCTCCCAATTTGAATATGTCTGATTTACAACGCTTTGTATGGCTCCCGAAAGATACCTGCCGTTATTATAATTGGCGATCAAAACCGAGAAGAGAATCATTTAAAATAATGGCTAAGTTTGTCACATACGGGAATCAGTCTCAATTAAAACGATCATTCTGACCAAGGCTTTCGACCAGTTTCATTGTTATTCTTTCGGCTGCATTCCCATCCCATAAGTCGGGAACTCGTCCGGATTTAGTTGTACCGTTTAAAATCTCATTGACTTTTTCTTCGACCTTTCGGAAATTGGTCGAACAAAGCTGGTTCGTTCCAACTTCGAGGGTCACCGGTCGTTCGGTATTGTCTCTGACAGTTAGGCATTGGACCGAAAGAAATGTGGTTTCTTCCTGAATTCCTCCACTATCGGTCACAACAATCCTGGCAAAGCGTGTCAATGCCTGAAAATCGATATATCCGAGCGGTTCAGACAGGATTACACGCGAATTCATTCTCTTTTCAAGTCCGAATTCCCTGAGATTGTTCAGTGTTCTTGGATGAATCGGAAAAACAACCTTGATCCGTGATGCCAGCGCATTGAGAAAGCCAATCAGAAATTCGAGGTTCTCGGGAGTATCTACATTTGATGGTCTGTGAAAAGTTACCAGGATATAGTTTCCGTGGTGCAACTTTAACATTTTAAGGATATTGGAATTCTTGATTTTTTGGTTAAGATAAACCAATGTATCAATCATGACGTTCCCGGTAAAGAATACCTTGGAAGCAGGAATTCCTTCACGTCTTAGATTGTCAATGCCACTTTGTTCAGTCACGAACAGAAAATCGGAAACAGAATCGGTCACGATACGGTTTATTTCTTCCGGCATCGAGCGATCTCCGCTTCGTAGTCCTGCTTCCACGTGGGCGACTTTGATCCCCAGTTTTACGGCAGCCAGGGCACATGCCATGGTCGAATTAACGTCCCCGACAACCAGCACCAGATCCGGTTTTTCAGCCATCAATACCTGTTCGAATGCAATCATGATCCTGCCGGTTATATTGGCATGGGTCCCGTTGTTAATCCCCAGAAAAAAATCCGGTGTTGGCATTCCCAGATCCCTGAAAAAGACTTCCGACATGGTCGCATCCGAATGCTGCCCGGTATGACAAAGCAAATGCTGAATATAGGGGTACCTTTCAAAGGCCCGGCAAAGAGGTGCTACTTTGATAAAATTCGGCCGGGTGCCGACAACACTGATGATCTTCATTCCAGGATCTTCTGTTAAGATGACAAAAATACATTAATTGAACGAAATATTATCGGAATCAGCGTTAAGGTCCAAATTCCGGGACAAATGGATGAAAAGAAAGGTCAAGCGAAGAAATTCCCTTAAAACCGGAAATAATAAAACTCCTGCGGTGTCTTTTGATATAGAAACAACAACAGTAAAATAAGCATGTAAAAACTCCACCTGGCGGCGATATATTTCTTATTGCCACTGAATTCGAGCCCGTGCTGCTTTTTTCTCTGGAACCATTCGACCAGAAAATAAAAGACAACAGGAATAAGCAAAAAATATGAAAATCCTTCCGGTTTGGAGTACAGTGTTCCTGAAAACATCGCACCCAGATAGTTTGCTGCGCGTTCAATACTGTCGGATCTGAAAATCACCATGGTAAAAACAACCAAGGCGAGGGTCAGAATGCGTTCGAATACCTGGAAACTTCTTTTTACCATGAGTATCCGGGAAGTATTCAACCGCTTCCTCCACTTCCTTGTAAATTGATGGGTGACCAGAAATATTGCGTGGAATATTCCCCAGAGGATGAAGGTTATATTTGCTCCATGCCAGAGTCCGGTTAGGAACCAGGTGAGTAACATTCCAATAATATAAATTACCAAATCGGTCCTGATCAGCAGGACATGCGAACGTTTAATTTTCCCTGAAATATAATATGAAATAGGTAAAAACACATAATCCCTGAACCAGGATGTGAGCGATATGTGCCATCTTCTCCAAAAGTCCGCTATATCTTTTGCGAAATACGGATAATTGAAGTTCTGCATAAGGTTAAAGCCAAGCAATCGTGCTGTGCCGATTGCCATGTTTGAATAGGCTGAAAAATCAGCATAGATCTGAATGGTAAAAAGAATTGCCCCAAGCAGATAAGCGCTTGAAGTTAGCTCTGACTTCATTGCAAAAACCTCGTTTACGTAAATCGCACAATTGTCCGCAACGACCACTTTTGCAAATAATCCCCATAAAACTTGCCTCAATCCATCAACTGCTGTATCATAAATAAAAACCCGTTTTGCCCTTATCTGGGGAATCAGCGTGACCGGCCTCTGGATAGGTCCTGCCGTGACGATGGGAAAAAAACTCAGGCTCAGGGCCAGATCGACCACATTTTTTTCCGGGAGCAGTTTTCTTCTGTAAACATCGACCAGATAACTGATCGAAAGAAAAGTAATGAAACTGATTCCAAGAGGAAGAATGATGTCATGGGGCCGGGGGTTCATCTTCACGCCGGCCGAGTTCAGCAGATCTGCCATGAACAAGTTCAAAAAATCAAGGTACTTAAAGTAAAATAGCAAACCTGTATTACCGGCCAGGCCAGCGATCAGCCATAACTTCCGGATAGCCCTTTGACGGCCATGCCCGATCAGGATACCCATTGTAAAGTTGAACAATCCCCCAATCGCAAGTAACGGCAAAAACCTCCAATCCCAGAAGCCATAAAAAAAATAGCTTGCAATAAGGAGAAGAAAATTGCCGGCTGTTTTTCCAGTCCTGCCAAGGCTCCACAGAAGGCAAAAAACGACAATGAAAAAAATTAGAAAAGAAGGAGATGTAAATGCCATAATATTAAGATCTTGATGTGCCGTTCACTGCCGAATGACTATCGATATCCGACAAAACAGGATGGTTAGTTTCTTTTTTCCCACAAAAAAGTAAAATCAGGGTCCGGTTTCAATTTTTCTTCAATAAGGATTTTGCTTGTTTTTGCACCACCCTGGGAATTAAGATGTGATTTGTCATAAAAATCAGTCGCCGGATCCAGTCTGTACTTCTCATGATCAAGATCATATATCGGAATACGATATTGGTTGGCAAGGGCTGTAATCTTTACCATCAGGGAAATATTTTGACTCCAAAGGTTAGGTTGGCGTGTTAAAATAAGCTTTAGGTTGTTTTTTTTCGCAAAATGGATCATTTCTTCAAGTGAGCTGAGATTTCTTTTCTCTATTTCATTTGGTTTTTTGAGTTGGTATTTCCCTTTATTATAATTAAAATTAAACCTTAAGCTTTCATCATTTTTATACTCATTGATAAATCCTTTGAAATAGCTCTTGGGACGTTGAATTTTTAAATCTGAATAAAGGGACCTGTGGAAATGCCTTAACCACGCAGATGAAAAGTTATGATAAACCTGCGGTTTGTTTATCTGGAGTGCTAATTGAAAGAGAGATGAAGAAACCGGAAGGTTCTTGATCAGATTAAAGTAGGATTCAACGCCTTCTGAATTAAAACATGGGATACAAATATCAAAGATCACCATTTGTGGTTTCAATGCGGGTACGAAATCCTTAAAAATCCGTTCGGAAATCAATGGAGGTTGCTGCGCAGTAGCAAGGATCATGACATTCAGCCCATTTTTTTTAAATATAGTGGGATCAAATGCCCGGTAAGCGTAAGATGAGCCAAGTACAACGATATCGATAGGATCATGAGCGTTCAATGCATCATGAAATTGCCAGAAGGTGGCAATGCCTGTTTTGACCGAATTGCCGGTCAGCTTATCAAGTCGTGAGTAGCCCTTCTCATCGCGATTAACGGAAAGGCCGATGAGCAGAAGGCAATAAAACATGAGTGTCAACAAGCTGAAAACACAGAGCCTTGTTATGAATTTTTTCACTTACTTAAAGATTAATTAATTCCTTTCCTGGCAGGCTGAAGATCACTGCTTGTCGATACTACATCGTTGCCGATATTCCGAATATAATCATAGCAACCGGTATAGTATTCTTCCTGGTAATGCGTTGCACTAAGGCCCCAGATGTGATTTGCATCGGCGATAAATCGGCCGTTGCTCAGGTCCAGCAGCCTGATTCCCGGGTAGTTTTCCTCAAAGAAGTCATAATATTTTACAAGTAATTTATTTTGCTTACGTATAGTGTCAGTCCATGTAAAACTTTTTACAGTACCATTCTCTTTGTATTTATATGTATAAAAAGCTTTATGTAAAATGATATTTTCCGGAGGAAAATAATCCTTGATCTTCTGAATGAATAGCAAACAGGCCTCCTTCCAGAGCGCCATCGTCTCAGGCTTATTGCGATCGAGGACCACCCCCGGCATGATTTCCTGAAGATGGGCCCTGGTAAATTCATTTGATATTGTAAAGAACCGATCGCCGTTTGTCTTTAAAATGTTAAAACGTTCATCGATAAAATCGATCAGGAGGTACTGTCCTGTTTTTTTGGGGAAATACTCGACGAAATGCTTATAAAGATCATCCTTAATAAGCCTGATCTCGAATGGATTCAAGGGAACAGAATCAGCGAATTCAATCTCGGCCGGAGAAGAAAAAAGACTGATCAGCGATGTTCTTGCGAAATAACGATCAATGAAGATATTGTCTTTCCCATTATAAAAGTCTCCTTTGAAAATATCTCTTGAAACACAACTGCCTAAAATTATAATGTTCTTTAGCATGCTTGATTTCGTTGCACAGGTACTTATCTCATCATGCTTCACCTGAAATTGCTCCTTCCACTAGTAATTGTTGGTATTCCCGGGCCAGTTTTTCACCATGCAGGTCCCAGTCCAGGTAATCGTGGCTCGCCTGTCTGCATCTTTCTGACCAGCTGGCCCGGTCTTTCATGACGGATTGCGTGAACAAAGTAAGTTTTTTCAGTTCAGTGGCCGCGAAATCCTCACCTGTAACGCTGATTTTAACCCCGATCCCGAGTCGTTCAGCCATTTGTGAATAATCCCCGATCCCTTCGGTAAGGATTACCGGGATCCCTGCCGCCAGATACTCTCCGAATTTTGTGGGGGAAGATACTTCATTAACGACATGAGGCTCCCTTAAAAGGATTCCTGCATCCGCAATCCCGATTGTACTACCCACATCGGCGTGTGGAATCTCTTCAAGGAAAACCGAATTCCCGGGAAAGGAATACTTCGCGGCCAATGCCAACGCCTTCGGGTGGTCGTATCCGGGTACCAGCAAGTAAAGGACACTTTCGGGATTCACTTCGTGATATTTCCGGAACAGGTTGAACATGGCCTCTGGCCACTGCCAGATGCTAAGAGTGCCCAAATAAAGAAAAACAAATTTCTTCCCGAATTTTTTTTTAGTCCTGAGCACCTCCTTCCTTTTTTCGGAAATTAGAAATTGTTCCGGGTGAACACAACAGGGAAGTACAAGATAATTGCCATCTCCGGTTTCATGTTTCTTTGAAAAATGAAGTTTCATTTTTTCCGAAACAAAGATCTTCAGATGCGACTTACGGATAGCGAGAGATTCAAGTTGACCAAGATGAAGGACCCGGGCATCGCTTCCACCTGCCATCTTTGTTTCTTCCGGGCCGGCTCCGTGTGCGTCAAATGCAACGCGCACCCCGGTCCATTCCGCAACCCTGAGTAAATGAGCTGTTGAATAAAGAGCCTGTCCGTGTACGATCCGGATTTTATGAGAGTGGATCAGGCTGGCGATCGGATCATCAATCTCGCATTTCGCTTCGGGACACAGGCCCATATCAAAAAAATGAGTGGTTGGGAAAAGATGAACTTTCCCGCCTGTAAGATCTTCCAGTTTGGTCCGGTGTGACGCTAACGAATCGGCGCTTTTCACCGAAGCCGGATTATAAAATCCGGCAATAATGATCCTGATGCCTTGTTTGGTCAGCATGTGGGTCTCCTCGATAACTCTTACCTCATATCCGCTCTGGTTCCCCGGACTGATATAACAGACATGCAGAACGGTCAGGGGACCGGCAGGTTCTTTTCCCGTGACTATTATGTTGTGAGCAGCAGAAAGATCCGGGAAACCGGGGACCAGTCTTTTAAACAAGCGGTTGTAGGCTTCGATGATAACGGGAAGGTCAAAGTGAGTCCGGGCAAAATTCTTTATCTCGCCGATCCGGCCGCTAAGAGATTCCCGCCCATGCTCTTTCTGGATCAGTTCTGCCGCGGCATCTGCGGATGAAACGACGAATTCAGGGGGATACAGTTTAGCAGCACCAGCCCAGTTCCTGATCACCGGAATGGTACCGGAAGCCATTCCTTCGGCAACCGACTGATGTGAGCCTTCGTGTTCACTTGTTGAGAGAAGGAATCCGATTTTCGAGAACCATTCCGGAATATCGTTCCCATGAGGATCAAAAACAATGGCATTGGCCCATTGCGAATTACGGATCTCCTTATACATTTTATCATAATATTCCCGTTCATCGTTGCTGCGCCAGAGCCATGGATATTCCCAAGGATGTTTCCCTTTGATGCTCAGGGTATAACGGTCATCTTTTTCCCTGAGCCGCTTTAAAATCTCAATGGCCAAATGCGGCGACTTCCGCTTGGGTGCTGATCCGATAAAACCCAGGTTGAAATATGCGCCCGGAAGTTTGTCCAGACCGAGAGATTGACAGTCTATAAGGTTATAGATCAGGGATGTCCTATCTTTCATGAACGGGAAACGACGCAGGAAAATATCCCGGTTTTCCTGGCAAATAAAGATGATCTGGTCAACGTTGCCCCAATTAATATCCTCGAGGTATCGGAGATTGATTTCCTGATGATGAAGTCGGATGAACAGCCGCTGGTTCTCCCGCTTATTTTGCGAGTACCATGCGGCATTTCCGAGCGCCCATTCGCAGAAAATCAGATCGGCTTCTGGAAGAAGCCGACGGGAAACATCCTCATGCGACATGTTATGACCCGGAATCTCATCAAGAACAACCCGGAAACCAGGCAATCGATTGTAATAATCAATCAAATGAGTGAGAAACTTAAAATCGTGGCCGTTGACCAGAATTTTTATCATGCCGGAATTATTTGGTCGTCACCAGCCGAAAACCAGTATATCCGAGTGCTCGGGCATGGAACAGAGAGGTTCTTGTAGCAACACGGCAGTTCGGGCCAACGTCGCGCCAGCTTCCGCCACGGGCAACCCGGTTGGGACCCTGCGAAGGTCCAAATGGATTGGTTTGCAGTGTATTTGGATACTCCGCGTAAGAATCATAGCACCATTCCAGAACGTTGCCATGCAAGTCGAATAGTCCCAGCGGGTTTGACGGGAAACTGCCAACCGGCATAATTTTCGCCCGGTATTCTCCTTTCTTGCAATTACCCCCAGGATATATCGCATTGAAATTAGCCTGGTTACTTCCAAGACAGGGACCCGTATAAAATGCAGTCGTGGTTCCGCCCCGTGCCGCATATTCCCATTCTGCTTCAGTGGGCAGCCGGCAACCCATCCATTTGGCAAAAGCAATGGCATCATCCCATGTTACATGGGTCACCGGATGATTGTAACAGCTGTCGGGCAATAAATTTCCTGATCCGTCATGACGCCAGTTCACTCCTTCTTTCTTTTCGAATTTATTATCCACCCAGACGGTACTGCCCTTGAAACCTTCGATTACCTGTTCAGCTGTTGTTACATACCCGGTGGCTTCAACGAACAATTTGAACTGCGCTACGGTGATCTCGTATTTACTCATTTTAAATGAGCTCAGCTTTACCTCATGTTGAACCTCATCGGGTTTCCTGCCGGGTTCATTGCTCGGACTTCCCATTGTAAATGTTCCGCCTTGAACATTCACCCATTCCAACACCGGTTTGCCATCCTGAACGGTGACTTTTTGGGTTTTCTCTTCTTCCTTTTTACTGCTGCCGCATGAAAAAAATATTCCGCTGACTATCAGCGCAAACATTGTGAAAACAATACTGGATACTTTTCCTTTCATGTTATTAAAGATTGACATAATGCCTACTCTTTCGGATTTTCGGCTTACTCCACGAATCAGTTGTTTCCTATCAGATAAAATATTGAGTTATTTCTTTTTTGGGGATTTTGTCCATCTTATCTTGGTTTTTAATGAAGTTCAACGGATCCAGAGAGATGATATCCCTGACAAATAAATCGAAAGTCCCGTCAGGATTGTTCATGAGATCCAGGTTAAAGGTTCCGAGTTTATTCCGTTTGAACATCAGGGTGCTGATGGGAACGCTGTTGACCCGGGTGAATGCCAGCCCATTATTGATTTCTAATACTTTTCCTGCCTTGGAAGAAAAATAATTTCCCTTGCCGAAGTAATCGGAAGATGAATATTTCAGAGCGCTGACATAATCTGCCAAAAATTCCGGGCCATAATAGTCGTTTTGGTCCCAGATGACAAAATATTCTGATGATATTTCTTCAGAAATCTTCTGCGTTATTTTATCCTGATAAAATTCCATTGCATGAAGCCTGACCGGTCGAATCAGGGAGGAAAACTGCTCCAGCTGGTCTCCTGGTAATGGGTGGTCTGACAGTAAAAGAACCGATTCAGGCGGTAGCTTCTGCATTTTTATTTTCTCTGCCACACCCAGAAAATCAGTCTCATCGGAGATTCTGATCAACAGGCTGATTGCAGGAACCTTACGTTGTTCGTTTTCACCTGCAATCCCGGTTATCCTGAAAACGTGCTCCAATCGCCTGTCATAGGTATGATTTTCCATCACCATCCTGATTCCCTTTACAGAGGCCTTCATCCAGGAGAAGGCATCATTCAGAAGCAGATCCAGGTGTTTCCGTGTATCGGATTCCGATTCAGTAATGAATACCGTTTCTCCCAAAAGGTCGACAATCCCTTTGGAGTATGTACTTATAACGGGTGTCCCGCAGGCAAGCAATTCAAAAACCCGCCGTGAGAACATGGTAGGAGAGGTTTTGACAGAATTGACGTTCAGGAAAACCTGGTACCGGTGATAAGCCTTCACCATTTCATCATAGTTCAGTCTTCCGCGGATGGCTGGCTGGTATTTTTCCGGGAATCTGAACCGTTCCGAACCGGGGCCGGCAGAACCGTAATTACGATCAAAAATATCAAGGTCATAATCAAGGGAAGGATTAAGAATGACTTCCATGTCATTCTGTCGCTCCAGGTATTCGTCGGCATGATAGGTTCCTGCGAAACAAATTTTTCCGTTTCTGGGCCCTTCACAGATCGGGGAGTGGATCGCAGGCTGGGCAGCAAACGCGAGCGAATAAATCCTGTCGTGATTCAGAATTTGCCTGTACCTAGGAATACATTCCTCGTCGGAAGTGAAGACATAATCGAATAAACCAGCTTTGTCAATGAACCGGTCGAAATTGGGAGGATCCTCTTTGTTCCAGAAAACAGTTGGGATCTTTCTTTCTTTGGCCCAAAGAACCAGGTCCCGGAGTTCATCTCCCATATTCCTTGCATATTTTGCAATCTTGTACTGCCAGGACCCCTGGTTACCGTGCCAGGCCGATTCAACCAATATTATATCAGGCTGATGCTCCTCAACCTTTTCTTTCCAGTTATCCGGGCGGAAAGTCAATAATGCGCATTCAGGTGAAAAACAAGCCATTGTAAATTCATCAAAAACCGCGGCAATTAAAGGATTGCTGGTTTTTTCCATGACTTTTTCCGGGGGGATGTTTGTTTGGTCCGAAGGTCTTGGATCCTTTTTTATCACCTTTGGCACTTCTACATTCTCCGGCGGGGTCACTTCTATTTCTGGAGGTGCATTTTTTTTTAGTGACGGGTTCAGAGAATCTTTATTAAACGATAGAGGTACGGATGAAGAGATGCGGCTGTTATAACCTTTCCATGTACCACGATATTCAGATGAGGAGATGAAACGCACAGGATTCTTCAAAAGATTGAAAGCGGAGATAAAGGTTTCCACAAAAAGATTGCCGATCTTCCATTTCCAGCTTTTCTTGTACATTTCTTCCAGTTCCTTCAGTTGTTTAAGATGAGAATTTTCCTTGTTAATTAGCAGTGCGTGAAGATGTTTGATTCTTCCTTCTTGATCCGATTGCTGTGCCAACAGATCAATCTCAAGCTTTTTTTTAATACTGACATCTTGTTTGATCCTTCCTTCCATAGCTGAGATAGCAGTGGTCAGATTCCTGCATTGGACGATCAACCGATCATACTCCCTGAAAACTTCCTGTGGACGGGACAGATTTTTCCCCAGTATTGCGACCTGCTCCTGCATATTCTTCCCGACTTCGGATAAGATCTTTAATGATTCTTCAGTTTGATTTTCAGTGTTTCCCATTTTTCAAGGACTTGTTTCCTATTGATTGAGCAAAGTATCTCTTTCCACGGCTAAATTAATCAAAACATCGACAATTCTTGCGGCAGCATGCCCATCACCATAAGGATTATGGGCTTTCGACATTCTTTCATAGAGGTGTGGATTTGTAAGGAGGTTCCCCACTTTTTCGACAATGACATCGCTGTCCGTTCCCGTCAATATTACTGTCCCGGCTTCTACGGCTTCAGGCCGTTCAGTGTTGTTGCGCATGACGATAACGGGTTTTCCCAGGCTTGGAGCCTCCTCCTGGATTCCTCCGCTGTCGGTCAGCACCAGGAACGATTTATCCATCAAGTAAACAAAAGAAAGATATTCTAAAGGATCAATCAGAAAAATATTCGGCTGGTTTCCAAGCATTTCATAAACTGGTTTTCTGACATTAGGATTGTAGTGAACAGGATAAATGATGTCAAACTCAGGATGAATAATGGAAAGTTTAAGGAGAGCTTCACAAATTTGTAAAAATCCTTTTCCGAAATTCTCTCTGCGGTGCCCGGTGACCAAAAGTACTTTTTTATTCACTGGAATCCGGCACCCCTGGTGGACCAGACTTTGAGTGATCCGGGCTTCGAGGGTGGAATCGCTACGGATTATGTCCAAGGCCATATGAAGGGCATCGATGACTGTGTTGCCGGTGATGTAGATTTGTTCTATTACCCCCTCTTGATCAAGATTATTTTTTGCCCTTGCAGTCGGGGCAAAATGGTATTTTGCAATAGCGCAGGTGAGTTTTCTGTTAATCTCCTCGGGCCAGGGGGAATATATGTTTCCAGTCCTCAGGCCGGCCTCGACGTGCCCGACCGGTATTTGCCTGTAATAGGCTGCCAGCGCTGCAAAAAATGAGGAAGTAGTATCCCCGTGTACAAGAACCAGGTCTGGGGAAAAATCTTCAAGAACAGATTTCATCCCTTGAAGGACCATTCCCGACAAACCGTAAAGATCCTGATCCTGGCGCATTAAATCCAAATCGTAATCTGGAATGATACTAAAAATCTCCAGCACCTGGTCCAGCATTTCACGATGTTGGGCGGTCACGCATACCCTGCTATCGAAGTAATTTTCATGCTTTTCAATTTCTTTGACAACCGGGGCCATTTTGATAGCTTCGGGACGGGTGCCGAATACAATAAGAACTTTAAGTTTAGCGGGCCCTGTCATTTTTTCTATAATCTTGATTAGTAGTGGTTCAATTTTTACCGGATAATCGTGCTTTTAAAGGCCACGATTTCCTATATTCCAACAGCATCCTGGATGGATAAAGGATCGGAAAGATAACCGGCCCGTCCGTCAGCAAGAAAATTGTAAGGATCGAGGGAGAGACAAAGGATATCTTCCTTAACCATTACCGGATTGTGGCCGAAAGGGGAAAAGCCCTCCTGAATAATATCCTTCCTGACGGCCAAGGTATCGGGAATGACGTTCCGTGTGAAATTATATTCTGAGTTGTTTTGAGGAATGACAATTTCGCCATTCCCTGCCAGCGACACGGCTTCCTTTTTCCCCATAATCGCGGGACTGGCGTACAATACTGCCAATGCCAGATCACGCAGGTAATTTTTCCCATAAAAATGTCGAGGCGAAAAACGTACCGCATAAGAATATTCAATATCGGAAAGGATCTGTGAAATGTTTTGCTCCTGGTCATCGTAAAGATATCGAAGTGCAGTGAAATTATACAACTGTTCAATCTCATTCATGCTCTCCTCATTCCCTGGAGTTCTGCGAACGATAAGCAATACCTGATATTTCTGATATTGCTGTTCCTTTATGATATGGGAAAGGTATATGGCGTCTTCCCGGGAATCGATCCCAGAAATAATCAAGAACATGGGGTTTTCCTTCCCTGGATACGGGAGCCCTGTCACCGAACAAATTTGCCTGGCACGATCGTGGTAGGTGTGTGTTTCCAATACGGTCCTCATTCCCAGTAATGACTGTTTCCACCAGAAATGGCGATCAGCAAAAAGTTTTTCAAGGTAAGTCCGGGTATCTTTTTCACTTTCAGAGATCAATACGGTTTCTTCCCCCAACAGATTAAGGATTCCCTTTGAATAATTGCTGATCACAGGGGTTCCGCAAGCCAATAATTCAAACACCCTGCGTGCAAACATCGAGGAAGAATACTTGACGGAATTAACGTTAAGAAAAACCTTGTAATTCTTGTAAACATCAACCATTTCCTGATAGGGGAGCTTCCCCTTTATAAAAGGATGGTATTGATCGGGAAAGAGATATTTGTCCCTGTCTGTAGCAGTACTTCCATGGTTTCTGTCATAGATTTCCAAGTCGAAGTCCAATGCGGGTTTGAGGAGATAATCCAGATCGAATCTTCGCTCAGGGTGAGAATCATTAAAATAGGAACCCGCAAAACAGACGGCCTTGTCTCTTAAGGTGTTTTTTCTCAGCGGATTATGTATATGGTGTTGAGCTGCAAAAGGAAGCACAAAGACCTGCTTGTTCGGTAATCTCGATAAATAATTCTGTACAGAGCCGTAATCGCTAGTGAACACAAAATCGAAAAAACCAGCAGTATCGATAAAGGCTTTAAAGTGGACCGGATCTTCCTTGTTCCAGAAAATAGTTTTTATTCCTTTTTTTTTAGCAGTATTGACCAATGTTTTCAGTTGATCCAGTCTGTGAACTCCCGAAAGATTATGGGTCATCATTGTCCATTCGCCGTCGTTTCCATTCCAGGCAGATTCCGCGAAAACCGCATCACATTTTATTTTATTCATTACATTGCGCCAGTTTCCTGGTGAAGGGCCGATAAGATTGAATTCGGGGGTAAAGCAATGTTGAGAGAAACCGTCAAGTATTGATATGAAGGTCAGCTTACTGGCATCCGGCTTCTCATTGAAAAGCGCTTCTATGTCAGATTTTCCCGTAGTCTTTTTCCCCCCTATTCCGGTTGTCGGTTCTTCAAAGTAGCGGATGTTCTTCCAACGATACTCTTTTTTTAAAAGAAAATGGCAAGGATTCCTGATCAGGTTGACAATAAGAAGAAGAGCTGCAACCTGAAACCGGCCGATGCGCCAGGTAAGCGATTTTGTCAGCCTGGAATATTCTTTTTGAACGGCTTCCTCCGATTGTGTTTCATATAACAAAAGCCGTTGGTCATAAACCGACCTTATTTCCCGGATATACTGTCTTTGCTCCAGACTTAATGCTTCAAGTGCTTTTGCTTGTGCCTTTTCAAGAACGACAATCTGATCCTTCAACTGTGCTATTGTCTCCTGGGGAGATAAGGGCGCATCAGGAAACTCATCGCGTTCAGGAACATAATGGTTTATTTCGTCTTGATCCATTGGTATTTCAGGGCATCAAAACCCGCTTATTGGAGCCTAGTTCAGAACTAAATTGCTCATGTCCATGTACATTTTAATAACCTCCGCAGGGGTTCCATCCAGTTTCAGGAGCCCTTTATCCAACAGGACTGCCCTGTTGCAAAGTCTTTCAACTGCTGCGATCTGGTGAGTTACCAGCAAAATGGTTTTCCCGGATTTAAATAAAGACATTATTTTTGCATTGCTTTTTTTATTAAAAGATTCGTCTCCCACCGAGAGGATTTCATCGACGATCAGGATATCAGGATCGATAAATATGCTGACTGAAAAGGAAAGCCGTGCCTTCATGCCACTCGAATAAGTTCTTATCGGCTGATCGATGAAACGACCGATTTCAGCAAATGCAATGACTTCTTCGACAATCTCACTGATCTCCTTATGCTTGAACCCTAATATAGATGTGTAGAAGAAAATATTTTCCCTGCCAGTCAGATCGGGGTGGAATCCTGCCCCAAGTTCAATAAGCGGTATGACTTTCCCATATACATTGCATTTGCCTGAGGTTGGGGTTGTAATACCGGCAATTATTTTCAGCAATGTAGATTTCCCGGAACCGTTCTTCCCGAGAACACCAATTATATCTCCCTCATAAGCTGTCAGACTGACGTTCCTGAGTGCAAAAAAATCCGCATCGTTGCTCATTTTTGAAGGTAATAATGAAGCAATCAGGCGTTCTGTCTTGTTGGAATAGAGCCTGTATTTCTTTGAAATGTCCTGTATGATAATTTTTGGTTTACCAGGCATTGTCGTGGAGTTAGAGTACGTCGGCGAACTGAGGGCGTAGTTTTTTAAACACGTACACCCCCAGGATCAGAAAAAACAAAGTAACACCCCAAAAAAACAAAGTTCCATGAAGATCAGACCAGAATGGTTTGTGGTATAAAATTGACATCCGGAATCCTTCAACCAGATAAAAAAGTGGATTGATCTTCAGAAAAGGAAGCAGGTCGGCCGGAATCCTATTGATATCCCAGAAAATGGGAGTCAGGAAAAATAATATCCGCATTACAATGCTGATAATGATATAAATATCCGGGAAAAAAGGCAAAACAGATGAAGTAAACCAGCACACCCCGAGCAATAATACACACATGGCGAAAATATAGTAGATAAGCTGAAACCAGTACCATGAAGGGGGAACATGATTGATTGAAAAAATCCCGAATGAAACAACCAGTATCAGAATCAGGATTACAAGTTCGGATAATATATATATCAATGGCAGAATTGCGATCTTGAAATCAACCTGTTTGATGAGGAATGAAAAGGAAGTGATAGCACGGGTCCCTTTGTTGATGGTCTTATTAAAAAAATCATACGGGATTATCCCGCAAAGAAGGAAAGAGACAAAAGGATATCCAGAATGGGTAGCCGAAGCGTATAATAGTGAAAAGACGACCCATAAGATAGCCATAATGGAAATGGGTTCAAGCACAGCCCAGGACAAACCAAAAAGATGTTGCGAATAACGGGTTTTAAAATCCCTTCTTGTCAGATCCAGGATCAAGTGCCTGTTTATTAGGATCTGTTTGATAAAATCAACCCCTTCAAGGAAAAATTGCTTTACTGTCACAATGGAGGATCATTGAAGGTGTAAATTTACCAATATTTTTAATTCCTGCGGACGACTTTAATTGCTTTTTACCCGTTGCTTCACCCGGCTTTCGAATTTGAAATCTCACGAATGCATCCCCCGTGGCTTGCATCAGGGTTAGCGAGTTAAAGTGCAGGTTCATTAGAAATCGAAGAATCCTTTGTGGCTTGGGGCGTGCTTCTTCGATTAATTGAAGTCAGGAAAACAACTAACTTTGCTCGTCGGATAGAAATAATCCGGGCAGCAGGATAACGAATGCTGATTGTATATTGTCGGTTTCCCGGCATCCTGGGATTTGGAGATAATTCCAGTATTCTAAACGATACATAACCTATTACAGCTATGCCTCGAATTTTCATCAATCATCAGCAACCCAGGTTCATCTTCTTCACGAACTATAAGGTGATGTCTTCCTCAATTTTAGGAGTGATGTCAAAGTTCTTTAAGGAAGCAACGCTAACGGCCCCCTCCGAGAAATTGTTCCATATGGAAGGCTATTCAAAACTGGCTATATGCAGGGATCCTTACAACCGGCTTTTTTCTGTCTATTATGATAAATGCCTTATTGATCCGAAGGCCAAACAGACGGGCAGGAGAAAAATGTTTCTTCAGGACCCGCAAGAAAAAATATTGCTTCATTATTATAAACTGAGGAAAAAATCCGGAAAAATTGTCGTTCCCGGGGTAGTATTTACGGAAGATGATCACGATTATGAATGCCTGAAAGCTAACCTTTCGGATCTCACCAGAATATCCATCCATGATTTTATTCTTGTTTTAAAGGAAATGTTCGCTGGTGCAAACATTGACCATCATTTTATCCCGCAGGTTACTTTTCTTACGGAAAAAGACCAGATGAAAATGGACTACCTTTATAAAATGGAAGAGATTGAGATTTATTGGACTGAAATATGCAACATTCTCGGAAAAGAATTACCTCTGTTAAGGAACAATCCGACAGATTTCGGTTTGATTGACCGACCATTCGGGAAAAATGATCTGTCTGCACAAGAACACAAAATAGTAAGGGAATCGTACCGGAATGATTTCGAAATGTTCGGATACCAAGCTCTTTGACAAGAATCCCGGGGCTTTTGAACAAGTATGGGGATAGAGCTGGCACTACAAGTTAGGCGAAGGATGAATGGTAAATGGCTTGGCATACAATATTTTCCAATTTTGATCTATTTTTGCACATTCACCCAAAAGGACGAAACATGAGGCAAGCAGTTATTGTTCTAGGCATGCACCGGAGCGGTACTTCCGCAGCTTCGGGAATGTTTTTTTTAAATGGTTATGACCTTGGAAAATCAATAATGAATGCGAACTGGTCAAATCCAAAAGGGTTTTATGAAAACAAAAAGATCGCGGAACTCAGCGATGATCTCTTTCGAAGGCTCGGGGTAAACTGGCATAATACCCTGGGGCTTCGCAATGAATGGTGGGAAGAAAATACCCTGGATGACTTCAGGGAACGTTTGAAAGAAATTATCCTGACGGAATTCGGGAATGACAGTAAACTGCTTTTCAAGGATCCGCGCATGTGCATTCTTCTTCCTTTTTACAGAAAGGTGTTTGCTGAAATGGAATTTGATCTGCGGATTGTGGTCATTTTCCGGCATCCGTTGGAGGTGGCCCAATCACTGAACCGAAGAGATGGATTCAGTTTCAGGAAATCCTGCAGGATATGGATGGACCACATGATCAGGGCAGAGCGCTATTCCCGGGGGATGAAACGCGTTTTTATAGATTATCAGAGTGTTATTGAAGATCCCGTTCAAGCTTTCATACGGCTAGCCGGATGCCTGAACGAGCCGTCGGATCTTACCGCCGAACAGGAAGCCCGGCTTATAGATTTCATAACACCTGTTTTGAATCATTCTGATTCAGGGAAGAGGGCCGAAACGGATATGCGAAATGATGCATATCTGCTTTTCGAGATATTCAAAAGTGCAGAATACCAGGATCATACGGGGACCTCGGAGCATCAGGCGGAAATCATCAGCGAAACATTTTATCAGGAGGTCAGAGGACGGCGTTATCCGAAAATATCAATAATAACCATAGTCAATCAGGAATCAACCGACCTTGAAAGAACAGTGAGGAGTGTGGTGACTTCGGATTATCCCGACCTGGAATACATAATTGTAGCGTGTGATGCAGGCCCCGGACACACGGCAATCTGCAGGAAATATAAGTATCTTGCATCAATGATAATAATTGATTCTTCTCGATCATTTGCTGATGCCAGGAAGAAGGGATTGCAAATAGCTTCCGGGGAATGGATTGGTTTTCTGGAAAGTGGAGATTCGTTTATTCATCAGCGTTCATTATCAGAATTTATTAGTGAGCTTTCTCTGCCTGAAGAAGGTAATCGGATTGAGGCCGGATTAATTACAGAGAGCAGCAAATTTTTGCTTATTAAGAATGCGCTAAAGGCTGAAAATGATTTTTTTGAACAAAATGGACTCATTGCTTTGGAGTGAAAATAGGATTAATTCCCAGGCAGATTCCCTGTCAATGTCCTGTCAATGTCATTAAAACAAGTATCAAATTACATCAGGAAAGCCATTTTCCTTTACATTGTATCAAAAGTCTTTTTCAAGTGTTTCGTACTTGCCAATGAAATTTTGAGAGGCTTGAAATTGTTGTCAAACAGTAAATACCTGCTTCTATCTTTAATAAATCTACCAAGTGCAAAAGCCCGGTTCGGAAACAAAATATATTTCCTCCAACTTGATCTGGCTGATCTTTTCAAGCCGAAAGTGTTCATTGAACTGTCCGCGGGATTTACTTTTACGCATTTTCCTTGTTTTTGATCAATAATATGCATTTATTTTGTCTTATAAAGCTGATAACCAATTATATATTAACAATTTAATATTTAGAGGTAACCTTAATTTCGGTGAAATATCCGTCATGACAGTATTACGCAAAAACTTTTAGAATTTATGGCAAAGAACAAAAAGGTAATCTATAC
>ERZ1645192.506-NODE-506-length-32265-cov-7.697734_pt1 | contig 32265 bp, 21 predicted proteins | sample MGYA00575354_ERZ1645192 | MGnify/ENA primary metagenome ERZ1645192 (study PRJEB40844, sample SAMN11349763) | freshwater sediment metagenome | isolation source: river sediment | host: Sediment | place: India: Faizupur Khadar , New Delhi | collected 2017-02-21 ...
ACATCTCTTTCTCCATACTAACTTTTCTCCTGTCCAGTTTTTTGGGGGTCAGCCCCAACAACGGCTGGGTTTACTATGATCCGGTCACCATGTTGGATGGATTCATGAAACTCGATCTAACCACAACTCCCATGACCTACGAAAAGATTCCTTTGTCTGGCCTTCAACCGAATACTTTTTCCATAGCCATTCATGAAGTTGAGGGGGCAACGATTCTCTATAACAACATCTACACACCAGACTTGAATAACACCGATAATCGCGACGGTTGCGCCTGCTATTACCGAGCCGACAATAATAAGAGTTATTGTATGTTGCCAGTAGAATTTGAGACTCAAGGAGAAAAGCAAATGTTGTGTCGTCAATCGTATGCGGAATTTGACGGACATTACCTTGCCTGGCAGGATTGGCAAAGCCCATTCATGGTCGTTCGTGACATGGAATGTTACTGTGAAAAAGAAGGCGTGTGCCCGTTTGAAGGGTTGAAGTAACCCATTTCATTCGTTACATAAAACGCCTTATACACCAGACCAGAGGAAATCCTTGCCTTTGGATAAAAACGGAGTATCTTCCCGTATGGTTGGATAAAACGGGAGGACGCTGGTGGCTGATGCAGTAGCGCGAATGTTGAAAATGGACCTTACGCCGGGACAGTCGGCCTTTCTCTGGGGAGCCCGAAAGACCGGCAAAACCTCCCTCTTGCGCCAATTGTTCCCGCGGAGCGCGGTATTTGACTTTCTGAAGACCGATCTCTATCTTGCCTGTCTGAAACGGCCGATGGCCTTCCGGGAGTATGTGCTGGCGTTGCCGGCCGGGAAAAAAGAGTTGCCGATCGTGGTGGATGAGGTTCAGAAGGTCCCGGCGGTACTCGATGAGATACACTGGCTGATAGAGCACGAAAAGCTTTCCTTTGTATTGTGCGGGTCGAGTGCGCGCAAGTTGAAGCGGGGTCACGCCAATATGCTCGGCGGGCGGGCGTGGCGGTTCGAGTTGTTCCCGCTGGTGAGCCGCGAACTGCCCGACTTAGACCTCCAGCGGGCGCTCGATCAGGGCCTCATTCCCTCTCATTATCTGGCCGAGCCGCGGTCTGCGCGGCGATCGCTCAAGGCCTATCTGCAGGACTACCTGAAGCAGGAGGTGATGGACGAGGGGTTGGTGCGGAACATGCCCGCCTTTTCGCGGTTCTTCGATGCGGTCGGCTTTTCGCACGGCGAGATGGTGAACTATGCCAACATCGCGCGCGACTGCGGTATCGACGCGAAAACGGTGAAGGAATATTATCAGATACTGGTCGATACCTTATTGGGAACGATGGTGGAGCCCTTCTCGCGCCGGCAGGGTCGTCAGGTCATTACCAAGACGCCGAAGTTCTACCTGTTCGATGTGGGGGTGGCCAACACGATGTGCGGCCGGAATATCGCGCAACTGCGCGGGGCCGAGTTCGGGAAGGCGTTCGAACATTTCATATTCAGGGAACTTCACGCCTACCGGAGCTACGCGGAAAAAGAGTTCCGCATCAATTATTGGCGTACCAAGACGGGGGCCGAGGTCGATTTCATCTTGGGCGAAGGAGAGATCGCGCTGGAGGTCAAGAGCGGCGAGCAGGTACGGAACGACGAACTCTCTTCCCTGCGGGCGTTCGCGGCGGAGTATAAGCCGAAACGGACCATTCTGGTGGGGACCGAAGCGCTGGCGCGGAAGGTGGGCGATATCGAGATCATCCCGTGGCGCCCGTTTTTAGAACAGTTGTGGAACCATGAGGTCATATAGGGAAAAACCAACGGATCATAAGAGGAGTAGCGCATGAAAGTTCTGGTCATCTTCGTTTCCTGCCTTCTGCTCATCATCGCCTGCGGCGGCAAGACGACCCAGCAGAAACAGGCCGACCGCAATCTCGCGCTGTTGCAGGAAAGCAGTGCCGACCCCGACTTCGCCAAAGGCCGCTCGCTGGTCATGGAGGAGAAATACGCCGAGGCGGAACCGATCCTCGCGAAAAGCGCCGACCCCGAAGCGATCTTCTTCCGCGCTCTGGCGCTCCAAGGCATGGGCAAGGCCGACGACGCGGCGGGACTCTTCGCGGTCTGCATCCAGAACGGCATCCAGCCAGCCGAATCGCTCTACAATCTCGGCCTGATCGCCTACGAAACGGGCGACAAGGAGTCGGCCGCGGCCCGCATGAACGAAGTGCTGGGCAAAGCGCCGGAACACGCCGGGGCGCACTACTTCCTCGCATCGGCCGCCTACGAAAAGAACGACATGGCCACGGCCGAAAAGCATTTCCGCGCGTCGGCCAAAAGCATGCCGCGTAACGGCGCCGCGTGGGAAGGTCTTTTCTACGCGCTGGTCACGCAGGATAAATTCGCCGAAGGGTGGGAATTGCGGGAGAATCTCGACCTTACCGCAGGCGACAATCTCGCCAACCTACTACTCGTCGGCGAAAAACTCGGCAAGTCGGCCGATGCGCTCGCGCTCATCCCGGCAGGCGTTCCGAATGACGCGGTGAAACTCCAGCGGATAGTGCTCATCGCGCAGTTACAGGGACTCGCCGCCGCCATTACCGAAGCCGACAAGTTGCCGAAAACGCTTACCGAAAAGGCGGGCTTTGCGGTGCTCGACCGCGGCGTCGAGGGGACGCTCGAATGGCTCGTTTCGAAGATGAGCGACGGCAAAGTGATGCTCACCTGCACCGCAAGCAAAGAGGCGAAACCGGTGCTCCACGAACTCACCGTGAACGCATCAGGCGTCACCGCCGCGAAGAAAAGTTACCCCGGCGACAAATTCCGCGCCGCCGTTCCGGCCATCTGTCAGGGAGAGGGCCAGACCTGATCGGTCTCCAGCAGATACTGGTTGAGGTATATCTCGCGGAGCGCCGCGCGCCACCGGTCGACAAGCGACGGATCGGTCGTCGCGATGAGGTTGTCGGCCTCCTGCGGATCGCGTTCAAGGTCATAGACGAACTCTTCGCCGTCGCGGACATGGCGGACATACTTCATCGGATATTCGACCACGCCAAGGAAGGTGCCGTTGTAGGGCTGGATGAGCAGGACCGGCCGCCCCGGCTCTTTGGGATGGAGCATCGACTGCCCGCGGAAGTGATGTTTCGGCGGCGTGAGACCGATGATGTCGAGTATCGTCGGGGCGATGTCGATCTGTGAATAGGCGGTGTCGGCGATGCGCTGCGGTATCACCACGCCGGGATAAATGAGGAGGAACGGCGTCCGGAAGAACTCCTCGAAATAGTAGAGTTCGTTGTGCTCGTAGCCGTGTTCCGCCGTGGTGAACCCGTGGTCGCCGGTGATGATGACGATGCTCTCTTTAAGATAGTCGCGTTTGCCGAGTTCTTCAAAGAAAACGGAGAGCTGCTGGTCGGACAGGTGTATCGTGTTGGCGAAGTTCTCGGTCATATTCTGCGGGTCGGGATAGATATGACGCAGTTCCGGCGGCGTCTTGTTGAACTTCATGTGATTCATGACGGTGTGAAGCACGACAAAGAGCGGCTTTTCGCCCGAGGTCACCTCCGTGCGCGTGTCGAGATGTTCGAAGAAGCGGCGGTAGAAAAGCTGGTCCTCGATCCCCCATCCCCAACTGTGGGCCGCCTCGCCCTCCTTGAGGAAATCGTGTATCGAGAAGGCGCGGTCGAACCCGTTGCGCAGCGCGAAAACGCCGGTATTGTCGAAGGTGATGTTCTTGTAGGCCTTCACGAACCAGCCGGTGTAGCCGTCGTCGCGCAGCAGCGCCGCCAGCGAGTAGAAACGGTTGTCGGCGTGACGGATGAACTCTTTCTGCCGGAGGCTCGGCAACAGCGAGAAGAGCGTCGCGAACTGACCTTTCGACGACTGCACCGTGTTGCCGTAGAAGTGGTCCACATACAGCCCCTGCGGGATGAGCGACGAGAAGTAGGGCATGACCGGAACGCCCGCCGCGCTGTTCTGTTCGATGAAGCGCGGGTTGAACGATTCGATCTCGATGAGGAAGATGTGCGGCCGCCGGGCGGGCGGCGTCGGGGCCGGTTCGGCGACGACGAAGGGATAGGTGCCGGCCGGATAGTGTTCGGCGAAATGGTACTGGTCGGCGGTGCGCTGGAAGGTGACTATCGAACGGAGGAACTGCCCGAACTCGTCATGCGGCGCCACATTGGCGGCGGTCAGCGCGACATAGGCGGCGAGCGCCGCCGCGCCGATGGCGATGCGCCGCCACGAAAAGGGAAGCGGCGCGAAAAAAGCGGTGTTAAGCGGCCGCCAGAAAAGAGCGAGCAGGATATATCCGGCGAAAAAGATGAGCGGCAAGGCCCCGATGCTTTCATAAATGATGACGAGCGATTCGGCATTGAAGGTGGCGTCGGAATTGTAGGCCATCACCGAGAAATCGAACGGTGTCTTGGTGACGAAATGGTACCCGGTCAGACACTGATAAAACCCTAGGAAGAACAATAGAATGACGCCGCGCAGACCTTTGAGCGGAGAGAAGAGATGGAGCAGCGCCGCGAAGAGCGCGACGAGCGCCAGCCAACTGAACAGCACCAGATGCGGGAAGCGCCACGCGTCGAGGAACGGATCGATGCCGGAGCGGGCATTGACATAGAACATGTCGGTGAGGAACAGAAAAGTGATGACGGCGACCGGCGCACGGCGGTCTATCTGCGGCATTTTCTGCGGGGCTGTGCTCACCGATCCTCCTCGGCCAAAGGCCTTTTAACAATACTCACGACACCTGCTTAATCAAGTCTTTATACGCGCGCAGGTCCCGTACTGTTTAGTTGCTTTCTCTTTTTCGGCCGGTATAATGCTCCCGTTCTTTGACGAAAAAGAGGAGCGATCATGACCGACGAATTGAAGCGCGACAAGGAAGATGTCATCTACACGCGGCGCAGCGCCAAGCGCATCGATATAGAACTCGAGGTATCGTTCGAGGTCGTCGAAGGCGGCCCGCACAACTTCTATACCGGCATCACGCAGGACATCTCGCACGGCGGCATCTTTCTGGGGACCCACCAGACCATGCCCATCGGCCATAAGATGCACCTGACCTTCATTCTCGAAGGGCGCGAGATAGCGGCGCACGCCGAGGTGGTCTGGCTGCGCGAGTCGGAAACGGCGACCGCCGGCATCCAGCCCGGCATGGGTCTGCGGTTCACCGAGATAGCCGAGGCGGACCGGAAATTCATCGAAGATTACGCGGCCCAGCGCGAAACCATCTACTACGACGACAATAAGTGATCCGACCTGAACAAAGCGGAGAGCCGCCGTGGAACGGCTGTTGACGCGCTACATCGCCTTCGCGGCCCGCCGCGCCCTGCCCCTGACGGTGCTGTTCACCCTGCTGTTGGTCGGCGAGATACTGTTCCTCAAAGACCATTTCAACCTCAACGCCGACCTGCAGGCGCTCTTCAGCGGCGCCAACCGGACGGTGCAGGATCTCGAATATCTCTCCTCCCGCGTCGGGACCTCTTCCAATGTCCAGATACTCGCCCGCTCCGAAAGCCGGGAGAACAATCTCCGCTTCCTGACCGACCTCAAGGGGCGGATCGCGGGCAGCGAACTCATCCGCTTCGTCGAACTGGAGCGCGACATCGCCTATCTCGAGGCCCACGCCCTGCTGCTCCTGCCGCAGGAGGACCTCGACCGGGCCGAACAGAAGATACGCGACATCATCGCCCGGCAGACCGAAAAGGGGCTTTCGCTCGACGACGGCGAACCGGAAGAGGGCGAAAAGCTGGCCGGCGATGCGGCGAAGGAACTCGACGACGAACTGGACCGCGTGCTCGCGGAGATCGACGCTAACAAACGCAAATACGACATCTCGCGCCACTTCACCGCCGATAACGGCCGCTATGTCGAGATGAAGGTCCGCCCCGCCGGGAGCGACACCAACATCACCAGCATCAAAAAGGTCATCGATTTCCTCGACCGGGAGGTGGCGTCGCTCGATCCGCAGAAATACGGGGTCGAAGTGGAGGTGGGGGGCTACTACCGCCACCGGGTCCGCGAGGTGGAGGAGATCCGCGGCAACATCGTCGAGACCATCGGCATCTGCATCGTTCTGCTGGTGCTGCTGATGCTCTACTTCTTCCGGGCGGCCCGCGCGCTGATCATCATCTTCTTCCCGCTGTCGCTGGGAGTGGTGAGCGGCATCGTATCGGTGCAGTTCCTCGTCGGCGAGTTCAATCTCATTTCGGCCTTCAGTTTCGCGATGCTTTACGGACTCGGCATCGACTACGCGATACACACCTACAGCCGCTATCTGGAATTCAAACGGGAAGGGGGCGCCCCGTACGACGCGATCACCGCCGCCTACCGGAGCCTCTGGCGGCCGCTCCTCTACAGTTCGCTTACCACCGTGGCCGCCTTTCTGACGCTTTTCTTCATAGAATTCAGAGGGTTTTCTGACTTCGGGCTGGTCGCCGGCGTCGGGGTCGCCTTTGCGCTGGTAGTGATCCTGCTGGTGATGCCGCCGCTCATCCTGCTCATGGAAAAAGTATCTCCTCTGCCGGTGCGGATGGCCGATCCGACCTTCCTCGCCGCCCTGTTCCGCTTCCTGAAAGAACGGCCCCGTGTCCTCTGGGCGCCGGGAGCGCTGACCATCGCCGCGATTATCGGCATCTTCTTCGTGCGGTTCGAATACAATCTCGACAAACTTTCCTTCAAACGCAAATACGACACGGCCTCCATCGTCAATCAGTACACCGAACTGCTGCGCAAGGAGAACAAGGATTCGCTCTCGGTCAGCATGCCCTCGTTCTATCTGACCGACTCCCCCGACGAGGCGCGCGCCGTCGCCGACCGGCTCTACGCGATGAAGCAAGAAGGAAAGACCTCGATACGGATCCGCGGCGTGCTGGCGCTCTCCAACTTCGTCCCCACGGGGCAGGAGGAGAAACTGCGGAGCGTCGCCCGCATACGGCGGCTCATCGAACGGAAACAGGAGATACTGCCCGACGATATCCGCGCCCGGCTGGAACGCGACATCATGCCGCTCCTCCGGATAGAGGGACTTATCGAACAGGAGAAACTTCCCGGCTGGATAGCCGACAAACTCAAGGAACGCGACGGCAGTATCGGCAAGATGGTCACCGTGATGCTGACCGGCAACAAGTCGAACATCACCGATGTCATCCGCATCAAGAATGAATTCGGCACGATACAGGGGAAAGAAAAGGAACACCGGCTTATGGGCAGTCACCTGCTCCTCGCCGACATCAAACGGGTCATCGAGACCGAGGCGCCGCTGGCGGTCTTTCTCTCTTTCTCGACCGTTTTCTTTCTTCTTCTTCTCACCTTCCGCTCCATCGGGTCGGCTCTGCTGGTCTATCTGCCGCTGGTCATCGGAGTGCTCTGGATGGTCGGCGTCATGGCGGCGACCGGGATGAATTTCAACCTGTTCAATATGGTGATACTGCCGACCATCATCGGTATCGGCATAGATGCCTGCATCCACATCTATTCACGTTACCGGGAAGAGGGTCGCGACGGGCTGGAAAAGGTGATGGCCGAAACCGGCAAGGCGGTGCTGTTCAGTTCCGCCACGACGCTCATCGGCTTTCTGAGCCTCCTCTACGGCGCCCACAAGGGGGTCATCACCATCGGCGCGGTCGCCTCGGTCGGGATAGCGACGGTGACCCTTTCGGCGCTCGTTCTGTTCCCGCTTCTATTGGCACGTTACGGAAAAAAAGATAAGCTCCACCGTCAGGAAGAACAACCACAGGGAGGCAACCAATGAGGACCATTATGATCGCCATCATGCTCACCGCGCTTTTCGGCGCCTGTTCGTCGGCAGCGCCGCAGGGCGAGGCGGCCCCGCAGAAGGACCGCTCGGCCATCCCCGACAAGTACAAATGGAATCCGTCGCACATCTACGCCGAAACGAAGGATTTCGAGGTCGATTTCGAGACCGCCTCGAAACTCATCCTGCAACTCAAAGGCTTCGCCGGGACGCTCGCCAACAAGGACAGCGCCCGCGCCACCCTCAAGGCCTACTTCGAAGGACTGCGGCTGGTCTACAATCTCGACACCTACGCCGGACGGCTCAAGGACAGCGATATGAATGTCGCCGACAATCAGAAACTCGCCGGCCGCGTCGAGACGCTCTATACGAACTTCATGTCGGCCGCCAGTTTCATCGAACCGGAGATCCTCGCTCTGCCCGAAGAAACGGTGAAGGAATACCTCGCCGATGAATCGTTCAAAGACTTCCGCCGCGCCGTCAGCGAGATCGTCCGCTGGAAATCGCACACCCTCACCGCCGCCGAGGAAAAGGTGATGGCCGAGTTCACCGGCGTCGCCTACGCCCCCTACGAATCGTACATCACCTTCACCACCGCCGACATGGTGCGTCCCTCTTTCACCTTTACCAGCGGCGAGACCATAACGCTCGACGACCCGATGTATGTGAAATACCGCTCGATGCAGGACCCGGCCGACCGCAAACGGCTCTTCGAGGCCTTCTGGGACACCTACGGCCAGTACAAGAACACCTTCTCGAAGACGCTCACCTATCAGACCAAATTCTATGTCACGCAGGGGAAGGTGAAGAAATTCGGCTCGTCGCTCGAAAATGTCCTGTTCACCAAGGAACTGCCGCCCGATTTCTACACCATGCTCGTCGGCCACATCCGTTCGATATTGCCGGCGCTCCACGAATATATGGCGCTCAAGAAAGAGATACTCGGCGTCGACAAGGTCCGTTTTTACGACATGTATGTCCCGCTCACCCGGAGCGGCTACACCGAGGAGTACTCCTTCGAGAAGGCGGCCGATATCGTCAACGCGGCGGTCGCGGTGATGCCCGACGAATATAAAGAGGCGATGAAAAAGGGGATGACCCCCGGCGCCGGCTGGATCGATGTCTATCCCTCGAAGGGCAAGGCCGACGGCGGCTACTGCACCGGAGGATCCTATTCGACCCATCCGTTCGTCCTGCTCAACTGGACCGACGACTACGATTCGCTTTCGGTCCTCGCCCATGAGATGGGCCACGCGATGCATTCCTATTTCTCGAATAAATACCAGCCCTTCCCGAACGCCGACTACAACCTCTTCAACGCCGAGGTCGCCTCGATCTTCAACGAACAACTGCTCACGGCCCACCTTCTCAAGAACGCCAAAAGCGACGAAGAGAAGATCTTCCTGCTCGACAACTTCATCGAAGCGGCGCGCGGCACCGTGTTCCGCCAGATGCTCTTCGCCGAGTTCGAAAAGAAGTTCTACGACATCGTCGAGACGGGAACGCCGCTGACCCCCGATGTGATGAACAAGATGTACAAGGAGGTCAACGAAGAATATTACGGCGCGGCCAAGGGGCTCTACGAGATGGAGGACCGCTACGCCGCCGAATGGTCCTACATCCCCCATTTTTATTATAATTACTACGTGTTCCAGTATGTCGTCGGCTTCGTCGGCGCCCTGACCATCGCCACCAAGATACTCGACGGGAGCCTCCCGGCGCAGAAGTATGTCGAAGGGATGCTCATGGCGGGCGGGTCGAAATCGCCGCTCGATATCTTCCGCGACGCCGGTCTGGATATGACCAGCGACGAACCCTACCAACTCACCGCCAAGATATTCAAGGAACGGCTCGCCGAACTGCGCAAACTCCTCATGGAGCAGAAAAAGGCGGCCAAGAAGTAACCGGCGCGGAGAAGGTAGATGAAAAAAGGGACTCCCGGATCGCTGTCGGTCGTCGTGCCGATCTACAACGAAGAGGAAAATGTCGCCGAACTGCACCGGCGGCTGGTATCGGTGCTCGGCACCCTGCCGCGGGAGTGGGAGATCCTCTATGTCGATGACGGTTCGCGCGACGGCGGCTTCGAACTGCTCAAAGAGGCGGCGGCCGACCTGCCGCGGGTAAGACTCCTCCGCTTCATGCGCAACTACGGCCAGACCGCCGCCATCGCCGCCGGTATCGACCATGCGCACGGCGGGATCATCGTCTTTATGGACGCCGACCTGCAGAACGATCCGAAGGATATCCCCCGCCTTCTCGATAAACTCGACGAGGGTTTCGACGTGGTGAGCGGCTGGCGCGCCGCGCGTAAGGACGCCTTTCTCAACCGCACCCTGCCGTCGCGCATCGCCAACGCCCTCATCTCGCGCGTCACCGGCTGTCACCTGCACGATTACGGCTGTACGCTGAAAGCCTACCGGTCCGAATTCCTTAAAGGTTTCACCCTCTACGGCGAAATGCACCGGTTTCTCCCCGCCTACGCCTACCAGAACGGGGCGCGCATCACCGAACTGCCGGTGGACCACCATCCGCGGACCCGCGGCGTGTCGAAATACGGGATCGAGCGGACCTTCAAGGTGGTGCTCGACCTGATCACGGTCAAATTCATCAGCACCTACGCCCACAAACCGAGTTACCTGTTCGGGATGGTGGGAATGGCGCTCATCGCCTTGGCGACGCTCCTTGTCACCTATCTGGTCGTCATGAAACTGGCGACCGGCGCGTCGCTGATCGAATCGCCGCTCCTCCTCATGTCGACCATGTTCGTGATACTCGGGGTGCAGTCGATATTCCTCGGCCTCATCGCCGAACTGCTGATGCGAACCTACCACGAATCGCAGGATAAGCCCCCATACCGACTCAAGGAAACGGTCAACCTGCCGGAAAACGACTAGTATGTGCGGTATCGCCGGGTTCGTTGGAACGGGGACGCGCGACGATATCCGCCGGATGACCGATGCGATCAGCCACCGCGGTCCCGACGCCGAAGGGTTCTGGCACGATCCGGCCGCCGGGGTCTTCTTCGGGCATCGCCGCCTCTCGATCCTCGATCTTACCGGGGGTTCCCAGCCGATGTCGAGCGCCGACGGGCGGCTGATCATCGTCTTCAACGGCGAGATATACAACCATCTGACCCTGCGCACCGAACTCGAAAGCGTTGGGGCCCGCTTCTCGACCGACCACTCCGACACCGAGGTGCTTCTTCACGGTTACCGCCTCTGGGGCGACGATTTCGTGAACAGACTCAACGGGATGTGGTCCTTCGCGATCTACGACCGCGACCGGCGGCGGCTTTTCCTTTCGCGCGACCGATTCGGAAAAAAACCGCTCTTCTATACCCTGCAGAACGGCCTCTTCGCCTTCTCCTCCGAACTTTCGGCGCTCCGGAACCATGGCGCGCTCCATTTCTCCCGCTCCGAAAAAGCGCTCAAAAAATACTTTGCCTACGGCTACCTGCCGGCGCCGCACACCGTCTTCAGCGAGGTGCGGAAACTGCCGGGGGGTCATTCTCTGGTTTTCGATATCGCGGCGGGCGCGATCACGGTGAAGAAGTATTGGGCTTTCGAGATCGACCCGTTCGAAGACGTGCCCGGAAATGCGGAAGATATATGGTGCGAACAGATACGGGATCTTCTGTCGGCGGCGGTGCGGCGGCGGCTCATGTCCGATGTGCCGCTCGGGGTGTTCCTGAGCGGCGGGATAGACTCTTCGGCGGTGACCGCCTACGCGGTGAAACATGCCGGGGCAGACCGCACGAAGACCTTCTGCATCGGCTTTACCGAGTCCGATTTCGACGAATCGCACTATGCCTCCAAGGTGGCGAAACTGTTCGGAACGGCGCACCGCGAAGAGATACTTTCGATGGAGATGGCGGGGGGCCTCGTCCCGGAACTGTCGCGCCGTCTGGATGAACCGATGGGCGACGCATCGCTCCTGCCGACCTACCTCCTGTCGCGGCATACCCGGCGCGAGGTGACGGTCGCGCTGGGGGGCGACGGCGGCGACGAACTGTTCGCCGGGTACGATCCGTTCCGCGCCCTCGCGGCGGCGGCGGCGTATGACCGTATCATTCCGAAACCACTGCATAAAGCGATAACGTTACTAGCCGGGCGCCTGCCGGTGTCGCACCGCTATATGAGTCTCGATTTCAAGATAAAACGGACCCTTCGGGGACTCGATTTCGACCCGCGACTCTGGAACGCGGTCTGGATGTCAACCCTCCTGCCGGAGCAGTTGACCAGAATCTTCGGCACCCCGACCGATACCGAGGAACTGTACGAGGAGGCGATCACCTGCTGGGATTCGTGCAAGTCGCCCGATATCGTTGATAAGACCTTGTCTTTCTTTACGAAACTCTACCTGCAGGACGACATCCTCGTCAAAGGCGACCGGGCCAGCATGATGGTATCGCTCGAGGTCCGCGCCCCCTTCCTCGACATCGAACTGGTTGACCTTGTCCGGCGGATCCCCGCCCGCTACAAGATACGGAACGGCGTGACGAAATATATTCTCAAGAAAGCGCTCGAACCGGTCCTGCCCAAAGAGATACTCTACCGGAAAAAGAAGGGATTCGGCGTACCGGTGGGCAAGTGGCTGAAAGAACGGACGCTGGTGGTGACCCAAGAGGAGATGGAGCGGACCGGACTCAATATGTCGTTCATGAACCGTCTCTACGACGACCATGTCGCGGGGAAGGCCGATCATCGCCTCTTCCTGTGGAATCTCAAAGTGCTCGGCAGTTGGCTGGAGAGTTAGATGGGAGTTCGGTTTCCCGTTAATGAGCAGGTCGCGAAAGAGGCGGCGCGTTTTCTGGTGGTCGGACTGGCGAACACCGCGCTTACCCTTGCGATCATTTTCGTTCTACTCCGGTTCGGGAGTTCGCTTCTGACGGCCAATATCATCGGCTACGGCACCGGATTTATTAATAGTTTCGTCTGGAACCGCCGCTGGACCTTCCGGAGCAGCGGAGATGTGTGGCGAGAAACGATGGTCTATTCGGTGGTCTGGGTCGTCTGTTATCTGCTCCAGATGGTGGCGTTGCTCCTCTCGGCGCGGTGGCTCGGGCTATCCGATATCCTCAGCACCCTTATCGCGATGCTCTTCTTTACCGGCCCGAATTATCTGGGGAATCGACTCTTCACCTTCCGGGCTGACCGCGCGGCATAACGAGCGCAGCGAACATCCCGATGAGCGCCAGCACCCCCGCTGCGGCGATGGAGGATCGCAGATCATAGAGCGGCAGGATCGCCGCGCCGAACAGCAGTCCGCAGAGCGCCGCCCCCGCGAGATCGGCGACATAGAACGCCGTGCCCGAAGATCGCTCTTTCCCATAGTTCCGGGTTAGGTTTCCGATCGACAGACCGCCTAAAAGTCCGACGATCAAATCAAGCGCCACGTAGCCCGTAGCGCCGAGCGACCGGTCGGCGACCCACAGAAGCGCGGTGGCAAGGAGAGCCAGCGCCGCGATAGGCAACAAAGAACTATATGATATCATACGGGATACTGACACTCCGGCGGTGGTGCCGAGCATAAAGGAGACGGTAAAAAGGGCGATAAAATGATAGATCTGTCCCACCTGCACCTGCAGAAGCGTCATGAGGGCGAGTTGCAGGACAAAGGCGCTGCCGCTCACACAGAAGATCGCCCCACTCTGCGCCGGGGCCATCCGCCGCCGGAAGAAAAAGGCGATACCGGCGGCACAAAGGGTCGCAAAAGCGCCCGTTATCAGGAAGAAGAACAGCGGGCGGGCAGGCAGTGCGGTAATGACGGCGGGAAGCGGCGCGCCCAGACGGCGGGCGGTGTGACGGAGCGTCTCGAAGTAGGCGGCAGGGGTGAGCAGGCGGTTCTCGCGGGTCGCCGCCCGTTTCACCGCCGCGGTGGTCAACTGCCGGCGCATCGGCTCGAAAATGTCCTGCACCAGCGCCCCGTTGAACCAAGTCCCGTTCAGGCGGTTCCGTTCCATCCGTTCGATCACCACCGCAGGGTCGGCGGTCGGAAAATCGTTGTCTGCCGCGGCCCACAGATGATGGTCGGCCGGAACGAGAACAACTTCCCGAAATACTTCTTGAAGCGCCTTTTGCACCGAACGGTTGAGCGCCGCCGTTTCGGGGGCCAGCATCCCCCGTCCGCCCGACAGGCCGACGACGATCACCGCGCCGGGGCCGTTGTGTTCCCGGAGGAAGTGGAAGAATTCGCGCGAGAAGAAACGGGAAAGCATCACCGAGGATGGATCGGGAAGGTCGATGATGATGAGTTCCTGCGGCGGCAAAGCGGTCATGACCGCGACCGGTTCCCCGGAACGAAGAATTACATTTTTCCCAAAAATATCGGTCGGATATATCTCGAACAGCATCGGTTCCTGCTCGATGACGGTGATGGTTGCGTGCGGCATCCGGGCCGCCAGCGCGACGGCGCTCCCCGATAACAAACCGCCGATGACGGCGATACGATGCGGAGCGGGGTGTTGGGTCAACACAAGTCCCGCGAATTCTTCCGCCGGTCGGTTCTCCCCGGCGACCCCCGCCGCCTGTCCGTTCCGGAAATAGGCGCGCTGTCCCTCCCGTTCGGTCGCGTCGAGCCGTCCGTAGCGTCCGTCGCGGGAGAATAGAAGCGTGTCGGGGAAGTAGCGCGCCGCGTAATGATCGCGGTAGACCGGATAGTTCACCGGCGAAAAGAGGTCGAGGAACAGATAGAACAATAGCGCCCCCGCCGCCATACCGCCCGATTCCATCAGGTAGACCGCGCCGGTCGGTTCGCGCCGATCACGCGCCGCTTCGACGCAGGCGGGAAAGGCAAGACCGCCGAGTATACACCCGGGGATGATCACCAGCGCCGCGACGGCGACCATCGCCGGTATCGACAGCGCCATACCGGCCACGGGGCTGAACGAAGCGGCCAGCGGCGCGATGAGAAATAGTTGGCCGACGGCTGCCAGAGACAACGCGATCAGGAGGAACGGCAACACCTTTCCCCGCTGCAGGAACGGGAAGAACCGGAATGATATTGAACCGATACCGGTAAAGAGCATCCACAACGAAAGAGCGACCGCGACCACCAGTTCGAACGCCCCGGTCGCGATCATCAGTTCCCGGATGAGGATGGTCTGCGTCAGCGCGGTAAGGAGCCCCAGCAGGAACGGGAAAAGGATAGAGCGGCCGAGCTTCCCCGACACTTCACCACCGGCCATGTATCTTCTCGCCGCAGAAGGGACATTTCCCCTCTTTGAGGCGGTTCTCGCCGACCGCAAAGCCGTCCCGTTCGATGAGCCGTTTTTTGCACTTAGGACAGAAGGTATCTTCCCCCTCTTCGGTCGCGATATTGCCGACATAGACGAACTTCAGCCCCTCCTTCAACGCCGCCACCCGGGCGGCGGCAAGCTTCGCCGGCGGGGTCGGCGCCCGGGCGGTCAGTTTGTACTTGGGAAAAAATCGCGAAAAGTGGAGCGGTGTATCGGCGCCGAGGTTCTCTTTCACCCAGCGCGCCAGTTTCCGCGTCTCTTCCGGATCGTCGTTGGCGCCGGGGATCACCAGATTGGTCACCTCGAGGAAAACCCCCGCCGTCTTGAGATCCCGCAGGGTATCGAGCACCGGCTGGAGCCGTCCGGTGGTGTAATCGCGGTAGAATTCGTCGCGGAAGCCCTTGAGATCGATGTTGGCGGCGTCGATATATTTCGCCAGTTCGAACAGCGGTTTCTCATTGATGTAGCCGCACGAGACGAGAATGGTCTTGATCCTCTTTTCGTGCGCCAGTTTGGCGATATCGCGCATGTATTCGAAAAAGACCGCCGGTTCGGTGTAGGTGAACGATATGCTGTCGCTCCCGTTCTTTTTCGCCAACGCCACCACCTGCGCCGGGGTCATATCGTACGGCGTCACGCTGTCGGGGGTCGCCTGCGATATCTCCCAGTTCTGGCAGAAATTGCAGTTCAGGTTACAGCCGGCGGTCGCCAGCGACAGCGTTTTGGTGCCGGGGCGGAAATGGAAGAGCGGTTTTTTCTCGACCGGATCGTTGTTGAGCGCCACCGGCTGACCGTAGACCAGCGAATAGAGCGTCCCCTTGATGTTGCGCCGCACTTTGCAGATGCCGGTCTGCCCGTCGGAGAGTGTGCAGAAGTGCGGACAGAGCTCACAGCGCACCTTGTTGCCGGGGAGAGAGACCGTATATTCGGCCTTGCGCAGGAGCGACACCTCGTCGGGCGACCGCCCCGCAAGATAGAACAGCGCCGGGGTCAGCAGGAGGATAAGCGCTACGAGGATGAGACGCGTCACGCGGTTCATGGGGTCTGGCCTCCCCGCTGGCTGTTGTCAGACCGGCTTGTTCTGGCGGATGTAGAACTCGATGGTCTCGCGGTCCTCGATACTCAGATCGAGGAACGACAGCCCCATGCCCGGATCGGTCCCGGCCGGCAGGTTCGGCGAAGGCGGCCGCAGCCAGCGGACCTCGGCGTGTCCCGATATCTGGCGCCGCTCCATCACGAACGAAAGGCGGAGGCGGGTGCCGAGAGGAAGCATCTGTTTTGTGGCGATGAAGAGGCCGCCGGAGCTGATGTCCTGCATGATGCCCGGGAAAAAGTCGTTCGGAGCCTCACCGGAAAGAGCGAAAGCCACCGACAGTTCCAGTTCGATGCGCGGACTTTTTCGCTTGTCGACCATCGGGTCGCGCTTCTGTTCGTTGGCCATGATACTCCCCTTTCCAGAGTTGACGGACAACGGAGTATATGGTGGTTGCAAGAAGAAAGCAATACGGGGGAAGATTTTTTAGGAACGATCTTCTCTTAATCGTTCGAGCACCTGTTCGGCCGGCTCGTTCAGGGAATGGAAAAAGGGGCGGACCGGCACGGTATTGCACAGATCGTTCATCATGCGGTGATAGGCGGCAAAATACTCCTTTTTAGTGTAGGGCGTGCTCACCTGCCCTTCGATGAGATAGCGCCACAGCGCGTCGGGTTCGACCGGGCCATCCACCCGCGATGCCCCGTCGGTCGCCTTGAAAAGAAGATATGCCTGCCGGAGCGGAGCGGTGATGTTGCTGATGACCGCCTGTTTGAGTTTCGGTATCGTGTAGAACGGCGTCGAAGAGACGAACAATGCGCCATCGTGCCGGTAGAGGATGTTGGTCTCGTCGTTGCCGCCGGTCATGAGTCCGCGCATCTTGCGGGCCATCGTACTCTTGCCGGTCCCCGAACGGGCGAGGAACAGATGCCCGCCGCCGTCGCGATCAACGAGAAAACACGAATGGAGGAGAAGGAACAATTCCTCGCGTTCGAACCCTTCGTAGGCAAGCACTTTTTCCAAATGTAAAAAGGGGCGGTGCCGTGAGATGCGCCATGCGCCGCCAACGCGTTGCAGGTCGTTGAGATCGGCGCGCTCCTGCACGACTATCGTAATGTCACGCTGTTTTTGCGGCGCATCGCCGGCGGCCTCGAACAACGGCCATGAAACAGGGAACTTCGTCACGCCGTTACCGGAGACGTGCAAAGAGATGTCGGCTATGTCAAAGCGACGAGAGAGCACAAAAGATCCTTACGGGTCTAACGGGTCTAACTTTTTGCATTTTACATCATTGGGGTCAGATTTGTAATTTAAGCAATTGCCACTACACCCCATGAGGGGATGTTGCATATTGCAATTAAAAAGTAGCTCTTTTTTGATAACAAACTCTTCCAATATGACAGGTTTTTCGTATCTCATGCGATGTTACCATCACAAAAATTCTGGACAAAGATATCTTAAAGCGGCATAAAAGTCAAGCAATTTCTATTGCTTCTTAAAAATGACATGGTTCTGAGGAGTTGGTTTTTTCGGACTTCTGCAGTCCGCTTATCCGTTTCTTGATCTCGGCGATCCGTTTGCGCACCGCCGAACAGCCGCAGAGCGAACCGCCGCCCAATAACGCTTCGGCGGGACAAGGATTGCAGTACGCGAACAGGTCGCAGTCGTTGCATTCCCGGTCGCGGATGATGCACGGCCTCTCCGCCGCCGCCTTTCGCACCAGTGCGGCAAAGTCGTCGGTCAGCAGGTTCCCGAGCGGCACGGTGCATTTGCCGCAGGCGTAGATGTCGCCCGCACAGTCTATACGGAAAGTGGAAGGATCGCCGTAGTGGCAGAGGAACGAAGCCTCCTTCGGCGCATAAAAGTTCATCTCGTCGCCTTCGATACCGTACTGGAAACGGATCGCCTGCTCAAGCTCCGCTTCGGTCAATTTCACCGCCTCGACCTCGGGCCGCTTGTCGAACGAACTGAACAGGCCGTAATCGATGACCAGTTGCAGATCACGCTCTTTGGCAAAGGCGGTCAGCCGCGCGAGATCGGGGAGCGGATGCAGAAGCGGCGCGGCGAGCACGGTCTTTATGCCTGCCTCTCGCAGAAGGTCAAGGCCGGTCATGATACGGTCGTACGCACCGGGGACACCGGCGGCGCGGTCGTGTTCGTTATGATCGGCCGAATAGAGAGAGATATGGACCGACCCGACATGGAGCGCCTTCAGCCGCTGTACCGCATCGCGGTCGAGCAGAAGTCCGTTGGTCTTCAGGTTGATGTAGAACCGGCGCTTGCGGGCCGCCGCAAGGATAGCCCACAGGTCGGGATTGGTGAAGGGTTCGTAGCCGCTGAAGGTGATGTCGAGATATTCATTATCGGCGAGGATGTCGAGCGCCCGCTCGATCTCGGCGAGCGTCATGAGCCGGTGACCGCAGTCCCGCGGCTGATAGCAGTGGAGACAGCGCGCGTTACACCGGTCCGCTATCTCAAAAAGGATGCCGGGGCGTTTGATGGTCATAGGTGTTCCATGCCCCGCTCGCGGCCGGACAGTTTATTCTTCAACTCCGCGAACAACAGGCGCAACGGACGCGGCGTGTGGTGACGAATACGGTTCCGCAAAAGGTAGTACCAGAATGCTCCGCGTGACCGTTTTCCTTCGACCACCCCGACGATGTCGAACACCGATATCGGCGGATCGCAGTAGGCATTGTTGTCGCCTTTTGTCCGCGCGACGAACCCCCTCTTCCACACGAGACGGTGCGCCACGAACACTTCTCCCGAACGAAAGACCACCACATCGCCGGGACGCAAATGGTCATGGGTGACCGGCGCGATGTGGATAAGTTCTCCGGGTTTTATGGAAGGCAACATCGAATTCTGTGAACCGAACAGCACCACTCCGGGAGTGCCGCCGACGGCAAAGGTAGTGATGAGATGATCAATAGAAAGATCGGGCATAAAGAGGCCGAGAAGGGCTACCCTTCGCTTCCCTTGGTTAACAACTCACCTTCCATTTCGCAGAGTTCATCATTGAGAGTACAAGCGAAAAGCACTCGTCTTTCAATGATTTTTTCTTCAACTACTCGCGGCTTGATATACATCTCAACTCCCTCCGACATTTTCAGTTACGATAGTAAAGTGTACAACTGCCAGCATCAACATTCCGGTTACACAGAACAAAACCATAAGACAATACCGTGGTCTGCAAATTACCGGAGGTTATAGGCAAATCCTGATAAATTGAAGGATGGGTAGTGAAGAAGGTGTTCTGCGCGTTGTATAGGTACTGTGCCTTCGCCCCACTGATGAAGAAATCGACGCTGCCGTCGCCATCGATATCTTCCGTTGTGCCGGAACTGCCGATGCCCCATTCGCCAGCCTCGATGCCAACTACTTCATCCATGATGCCGCTTCTGGTGATCTGGTTGGTTCCTTCGGTCCAAGCACCCGGGATGACCGTGCCGGCGGCCGCGCCAAAAAAGAATCGTATTTTACCGTTGTCGATCAAAGCAAAATCGATATAAACATCGTTGTTGAATTCGCCGTAGAACATGGTTCTCAATTGGATGAGACCCGACACGGTGAAATCATAGGCTGCAACGCGCAGGTCGGAGAGCGATGCGTTCCCGTAGAATATCTCCGCTTTGGTCACCTTGGAACTTGTCGGATTAACATTGTCGTAATGCCCACCGACGAATGAACCATACGGAACCGTTCCATTTTTCTCGTTCTTGATGTTGCCAGCCTTCCTCACATTGTACCCGAATCGATCTCCGACCGCATTGCCAAGATAGGTGACCCCCACCTGAGTAGTGTAATCTCCTATACAGGTCTTTCCGCCAGCTCCTTTATCGTCCCCCAACAGAACAAAAACACGGCCTGTGCGGTCATCTGCCGTGCCGTTGCTTGGGTCGTCATAAAAAGCCTGTCCCACGGCAACATCCTGACAACCATCACCGTTAAAATCGTCTATGCCATCAATGTCATAGATGTTGTCTACAAAGGTCACCTTGTCCCCACGGGCCAGCTCGACTGAATTAGAAATACCGTAATAAATATGGAGGTTCTTGCCGCCAAGATCGCTCACTATAACATCCTTGCGATCATCACCGTTCATGTCGGCCGCGGCAAGACGGAATCCGAAAGAGGTCCCGGCATCGACCGGTTTTGTCAGTTCAAGTTTCGTCGGCGCACCCACAGCATTGCTGATGAACACATAGGCTTTCTGCTGACCCGAATCGGAAACGGCAAAATCGGTCTTGCCATCACCGTTGATGTCGCCCATGTTCTTTATGTTCATGGTATGTGACCCGGCCGATGTCGCTATCAATTCATGCGAGGTCAACTGCAACGCTCCTTTGTCTACAACATTGGTAGACAGAACGGGGGCGGTGTTTGTCGCAAGTATCGTGCCGTCCTGCGCGTAGACGCCGTCGCTGGCACGGACCGCGAAGCAATAGGGATCGCCGTTGCGGTGGATGTCGGCGGTCACGGTGTCGGCCACATTGGAGCGTTTTTTGAGGTAGAACAGGTAGTTCTGCGCCTCGCCCGCCGCTTTCGGGGTGACGAAATCGTCGCCGTTGAGCGACGGATCGGCCACCGAATAGTCGGTCAGCGGGATGACCGCGACGCCGGTGTCGAAGACGCTCTCGCTGTCGTCGAGCGAACAGGCGCCGCCGTAAGCCTCGTATTTCACCTGATATTCGTACACGCGGTTCTGGAATGCGCCGCCGTAGGCCGAGTTGTTGCCGATGATGGCGCTCCACTCGACGAAGGCCTCGCCGCGGGCCGGATCGGTGGTCACGGTCGGAGTGATCCCTTCCGGTTTTTCCAGATTGACATGGACGAAGATCGTCTTGTTGATGGTGTTGCCGGAGGGCTGTTCGGTTATCGTCACCAGCATCTCGATGTCGGTCTGACCGCCCACGACGCTGTCCTCGAAGGTCAGATCGTCGAACTCGGCGACCATGTCGGCGCCGACCTTCTCGATGTTGACGGTGGTGTTCCCGCCGATCGCGTCGACCGGATCGACCGCCGTCAGGACGACCGTGCCGTGGTTCGGGTAACCGGCGATATCCTCGATACCGTCGATGGTAAAGATAAGACGGTTGGCCGAAGCGCCGTCGAGTTCGAGGGTGGTCGCGGTGTCGTGGTCGATATCGTCGTTCCAGCCGTAGCCGATCTCCCAAATTCCGGCGTGGACATAGGGTTCCGGGTTGACATCGGTCGCCGGGTCGAGCGTCGGATCGGTGATATCGGCGCGGACATAGTAGGTGTCGGTAGCGGTGGTGACGCCGTTGTTGACCGACAGTTCGATGGTGTTCTCGACGCCGCCGGCGTTCAACGAAACGAACGCGAAGTCTGCGCGACCATCCAAAACATTGGAGCAGATATCGGCGCCGCCGTTGACGCTGATGCAGGCGTTGTTGGTGCCGTTCGGCGAATCGGTCTCGACATAGAGATTGTAGGTCGGCCCACCGTCGTTGCTGTTGAGCCATGTCGGTACGGTCTGCGTTCCGTTGATCACCTTGTCGTTGGCCTTCAGGTGAAGCGTCGAACAGGCGACATCGGTCACCACCTCGACATCGATCTGCTGGTCGACCGGCAAGAGCGCGGTGTCGTAGACATTCAGATGGTCGTCGGTCACCTTGACCGTTAGACGCCAGAAGCCGTCGCCAAGCCGCAGGAGCGGAGCGGTCGCGGGGAATATCTGGTTCGCGCCGTCGAGGGTGGCGGTGAAGCCGTTCCACGACTTGCGGTTCCGCGCGGTGTCCTCGACGCCGCCGAGGGCCGTTATCGGGATCGCGAGGATATCGATGGTCGAGGCGGTCCCGGTCGGCGTCTGGAGTTTGGTGAGGTTGAGGTGCATCGTGAATTGGATGCCCGATTCGCCGGGATCCTCGTCATAGTCGGGATCGATGGAGATATCGAGCACCGTGCCGTCGGTCGGATAGGCGATAACGGCGTTGGGGGTCTTCGCGTCGACCTCGTAGGTCAGCGCGGCCACACGGACGTTGCCGCGGGCATCCGAAACGGTGATCTCGAACTCATGCTGATTGTAGGCGAGCGCCGGCAGGTTGATGGTGACGGTGGTGTCGACGATGGTCATTTCGCCCGCGGTGTAGGTGTAGGTCGACACCTCGGCGGCCGGATCGTCATAGTCGTAGATCGTATGTTTGACCACCGGGGTCGCGTAGTTCCAACCGTCCGTTATCTTGAACTTGAGTTGCTGGCCGGTCAATTCGTCGCCGACCACTGTGCCATCGCGCGCGGTGAGCCAGAGCGGATGGCCCGGGGTGGCGCCGGTCGGCCCTTGGAACAGGACGCTCGGCGGGGTGGTGTCGACGATGATGGTCTTGGCGCTCTCGTCGGAGGTGTTGCCGCCGCAGTCGATAAGCGTCGCGCCGAAGGAGTTGGTCCCCTCCGGTATCGTGATACTCGTGAAGGTGGCGGTCCGGTCGCCCGCAACGACGGCGGAGTAAAGATTGCCGGTCGTCTTGTTGCGGAGCGTCACGGTGCGTCCGATGTCGATGGCATCCTGAATCGTCAGCACGATGGTCGCCTGCATCCCGTTGGCCGGTGTCGCGTCGAGATCCTCGGCCGCGATGAGAATGTCGTTGCTGTCGTCGTTGGTGATGACGAAGGAGGAGATGACCGGCTTATTGCGGTCGAAGGTGTAGGTGCGCTGGGTCGCCGGAAGCGCCGTCAGGTTGTCGGTGTAGCGGTCGATGCTGTCGACGCCGTCGTTGACCTTCGCGTAGAGTTTGTAGGTGCCGCACTTGTCGGGCAGATCGAGCGGTATTGAGACATCCTCGGTCGCGTTGCATAGCGATCCGACGGTAGCCTTCTCGGCCACCTTGACGTTGGCGTCGGCGTCCCAGATCTCGACCGTTTCGCCCGCTTCGAGATTCTTGGTGCGGTAGACGAAACTCGGGACCGCCGAACCGGCCTTGTAACTGGTGCCGTTCGGCGGCAGATACCACTGGAAGGTCGGCGTGGTGGTGTTGAGCGAGAAGGAGGTGTTCGCCGAGCCGCTGTTGTCGGCGGCGTCGGTCGCGGTGACGGTGAGGGTGTAGGTGCCGTCGCCGCCGTCGAGCGTGTAGCCGTAGGAACTACCGCAGGCCCCCTCAACAAAGGTCGCGTCGGGCTTGTCGAAACGACAGGTGGTGGTGGTCGCGCCGGTCACGGTAAAGGTGATGGTGCCGGTCGTCCGGCGGGTACAGGCGTTGATCGGATCAATGACCACGGTGGGTGGCGTGTTGTCGACATCGAAGGTGGTCGACGGACCGGCGGCAAGCGCGGTGTTCCCCGCCGTGTCGCTGGCGGTCCCCGCCGCGATGCTGATGCCGAGCGTGCCGTTGCCGGTCACATTCGATATCGTTACGGTGCGGGTCGCCGTGCCGGAGCCGCTCACCGCGACGGTGCCGTTCGCGCCGCCGGTGGTGTTCAGCGTGATATTGCCCGCCGCCAAGGTGACGGTGTCGGCATTCGAGTAGGTGACGGTATAGAGAACCGAATCGCCGCTCTTCGCCACGGTCGCCGACGGCGCCCCAATGACTAGTGTCGGGGCGGTATTGTCGACCGTGAAGGTGGTCGACGGACCGGCCGCAAGGGCGGTGTTCCCCGCCGTATCGCTCGCCGTTCCGGCCGCTATCGAGATGCCGAGCGTGCCGTCGCCGGTCACATTCGATATCGTCACGGTGCGGGTCGTCGTACCGGTGCCGGTCACCGCGACGGTGCCCGATGCGCCGCCGGTGGTGTTGAGCGTGATATTGCCCACCGCCAGCGTCACACTGTCGGCGCCGGTGTAGGTGATCGTATAAGTCACCGAGGTCCCATTCTTCGCGACGGTCGCCGACGGCGCGCCGATGACAAGGGTCGGCGCATCGGTGTCTATCGTGATATCGAACGAACCGCTCGTCGACCAATTGCCGAGCGCATCGCGACCTTGGACATAGAGCGTGTAATCGCCGTCGATCAGCGCGCTGCCCGGAGTAAAGCTGGTGTTGGAGGTCACGGTCCACGAAGAGCCATCGTAGCTATAACGGAACTCGACCGTGTCGGTCGGGGTGTTCCAACTCCATGTGGGCTGGTTGTTGTTGGTCGGTGTCGCACCGGTCACGACCGGCGCGTCGGGGCCGGTGATATCTATCTCGATGGTGAAATAACCGCTGCCCGACCACGTGCCGAGGTCGTTACGGGCCTGCACGAAGAGGGTATGGAACCCTTCGGCGAGGGTGGTCGGCGTGAAGGAAAGTCCGGTGGTGGTGGTCCAGCCGGCGCCGTCGGTGAAACTGTAGCGGTATTCGACCGCATCGGTCACCGCGCCCCACGACCATTCGGGGGTCGGGTCATTGGTCGGCGTGGTGCCGGTCACGACCGGCGCATCGGGCGCCGAAAGGTCGATCACGACCTCCTTCGAGCCGCTCACCGACCAGTTGCCCGCCGCGTCCTGCGCCTGAACATAGAGGGTGTGGTTCCCTGCGGTAAGCGCCGACCCCGGGGTGAAGGTCGTGTCGGTCGTTTCGGTCCAGTTCAGTTCATCGTAACCGTAGCGATAGTTGACCGCGTCGCCGACCGGTAGCCATGTCCAGTTGGGCGTCGTATCGTTGGTCGGGGTGGTGGCGAGCACCGTCGGGGCATCGGGCGCCGTCAGGTCTATCGTGATGATGAACCAGCCGCTCACCGACCAGTTGCCCGCCGCGTCGCGGGCCTGCACATAGAGGGAGTGATCGCCCGCGGCGAGCGCCGAGGCCGGGGTGAAGGCGAGATCGTTGGTCGTCGTCCAGTTCGTTTCATCGGTGCTGTAGCGATATTCGACCGCGTCGGTCACCGCGCCCCACGACCATTCGGGGGTCGTGTCGTTGGTCGGCGTTACGCCGGTCACGACCGGGGCGGCAGTCGCCGTGGTGTCTATGGTGATGGTGAAACTGCCGGAGGTCGACCAGTTGCCCGCCGCGTCGCGGGCCTGCACGAAAAGGGTGTGGTCGCCTTCGCCAAGCGCCGGGGCCGGGGTGAAAGCGAGCTCGGCGGTCGTCGTCCAGTTCGTTTCATCGGTGCTGTAGCGGTACTCGACCGCGCCGGTCGGGGCGGTCCACGACCACGTCGGTGTCGTGTCGCTCGTCGGCGTCGCGCCGGTCACCGTCGGAGCGGCCGGGGCGGCGGTGTCTATCGTCCAGTTGAAGACGGTCGCGTCGCCTTCGTTGCCGAACGGATCGCGCGCCATGACCTCGAAAACATGAAGCCCTTCGGCGAGCGCGGTGTATGCTGCGGTGGCGGTCGTCGCATAGGTCGACCACGCACCGGAATCGATACGGAATCGGTATTCGCAATCGGCTTCACTGCACGAGAAGGCGAAATCGGCGTCGACCGACTGCGCATACCCGCCGTTGACCGTCGGGGTCTGATCGAGCGTCAACGCCGGCAGGGTCGCATCGACCTGCACGGTGATGGCGGCGGTGCGCAGGACCCCCAGATGCATGACCGACGCTTCGAGCGTGTCCTCGCCGTCGGGCAGGGTGACCATGTCGAACAGCGTGAGTCCGCCGGCCCCTATCGTTTCGACGATCGCGTCGTCGCCGTTGACCGTAAGCGAAACCTCGGTGGTGGCCGCTTCGATGTCGGTGGTCCGGACGATGATCGCGCACTGGACGCCGCCCGCCAGTTGATCGCCGTCGTCGGCCGCGTTCAACTGCATGTTCATCGCCGGGGTCCGGGCGCAGATGGTCTGGAAGGCTATCGCGGGCTCGTTGACATAAACCTTGAGCGGGATCTCGACCACCGCCTCGTTGCCGACGGCGTCGCGGGCGGTTGCCGCGAGTGTCAGCGACTCGTTGGTCGCGGTGAAGGATATCTCGTCGATGGAGTAGGCGCCGGTCCCGGTGGTCGTTTCGCCCAGCAGCGTCGTCCCGTCGCGCACCTCGACCGCGACCGTTTCGGCCTGCATATCGGAGGCGGTGCCGGTGACCGCTATCTGGATCCCTTCGAGGTTCGCGTTGATATCGTCGACCGGAGTGAGGGTGGCGTTCTCGGCCGGGGCGGTCACGGTGATCTTGGGCGCGGTGATGTCGATGAACAGGCCGGTGACGGTCATCTGGCCGGTCGCCGAACTGTCGTCGTCCTTCATCACCACCGTAACGGCATGGGTATCCGCCTCGGTACCGCTTTCGGGCAGGGTGATGATCTGTTCCACCGTCGCGCCGCCGAGAGAAAGGGTCTCGTCGGGTTCGTCGGTCCCCGGCACGCCGTCGACGTAGATCTCTATGGTCGAACCGGTCGAACAGAGAGTGACATCGCTGATGATCAGAGCTTTCTGAAGGCCGTTGAGCGGGGCGCTCGTGTCGTCGGCCATGCCGAAGCGGTCGTCATTCTTGATATTGAGCGCGAATCCGCAGGACTGCGCCGAAACGACGCTGAAGGCGAGCGTGTCCTCGAACGCGCCGCTCTTCACCCGCAGCACGATGTTCTCCCAGATCGGGACCGTGACCGACGGGAAGGCGGCGACGCCGTCCTGTATCTCGGCGACGCCTATCGCCGTTTCGCTGAATTCGTCAATGAACAGTTCGACCTCCTGCCCCTCGGGATAGCCGGTGGTCACCGCTTCCATCTTCACCTGGAACAGCGCGGTCCCGGCATCGAGATCGTCGTTATCGTCGAGCGTCGCCCCTTCGAGCATCGTCGGAACGGTGCCCCCCTTGTAGTAACGCATGACCAGCGTTTCGGCCTGCTGGTAGGTGGCGGTCAGGTTCGCGATCACTTTTTCCGCGGGACTCTGGGTCAGGTAGGCGGTCACGACATGGGACCCCTCCTCGAACGGGATGCGCAGGAAACGGGCGAAGCCGTTGACCAGTATCCCGGCATAACTTTTCGTTACGGCCGCGGCGGCGCCGTTGGCCGCGTCGTCGTCGGGCGCGGCGGCGGCGGAACTCTTCACCTCGAGCGTCACCGGCGTGCCATCCTTGAGGGGGGTGGCGGTGCCGGGCGTCTGTGCCGCGACGGTGATGTCTATCTGGATGATCCCGTCGCTTTCGTCGACATCGTCGGCAATGGTCAGCGTCTGACCGTCGGCGATATCCTGAAAGAGGAGGACCACCTCTATCTCGTGGCATTTCTTGTCGTCACCGCAGGCATAGCCTGTTTTACAGTCGGTGTCGGCACTGCACTGCTCCTTGGTGGAACAACCGCCCACAGCGAGGAACAGGAACATAACCCAAATAAGAGCAACAACGAGACGCTTCATGCTATACTCCCACTCATGTTTCACTATCGAAACCGGTTGCGGATGATAACCTCACCCTCCGGAATTGTCAACAATTTGTTCGACCAGTTGACGGTCGATAAGGTCGCGCAATATTTCGTGAGTGTCGCTCTCCAAGGTGCCGCGATCGACACCTTCGGCCGAGAACTTTTCATACAAAGCGTCGACGATGGCGGCGACAGTCCGCTTCCCGTCGAACAGTTCCCAGATGATCCCCGCCGTCGCGTTGATGGAAATGATCTTCTCGACGAGCGGCGAGACGATGGTCACCGTTCCGTCCTTCATCTTGCGCCACGCGATCTCGTCGCGGACCCGGTAGACATGATCGTTCATACGGTACTCTCCCTCAAGAACAGGGGCCCATTGTATGCGCCGCGTCCCGTTTTTCAAATAAAAAATTCCGTGATACCGGTGTCGGCTTCTGATACCGAACTCTTATTCCTGAAGCATATACTGGAAGACGAAGATATAATAGTCGCCGGTGCTGTGGTTGGGAAAAAAATCGGGGCTATCGCTCCATCCGAGAAGATAAAGCGCATTGTTACGATACTTCATCATAGAAGGGTGCTCTTGACCGGAGCCGCCATACCTTTTAAGCCATTCGATATCGCCCTCTTCGGTCAGTTCGGCTAGAATAAAGTCGTAATTGATCTTTGCCAAACCCCGTAAAGCGGTCGGCGCAACATCGCCGGAAGTTTGGCCCGACATGAACAGACGCCCCGAATCAGTTCTGAGCAGATGGCCGCACCGTGTTTTTATGTCATATTTGTCTGAAAGAATGTGATGGGCCAATAGATCGCCCGAGGAATCCACCAAAAACGAATGGCACGCCGGAGCGGTACTGGTGCTCAAAAAGAGTAACGAATCATCCGGCAGAAGGGTGGCGGACATGCATGTCACATAACTGCCCTCTTGCTCATATATTTTCGACAAAACAACTTCGCCAACCTGATCCACCACTACGATAAAGGGATCAAGCGGTGGCAATTCCACATCAGGTAAACTCCCGCCATTATATTCATCGGCATTCGCGGCTCCCACCAGCACTATTTGTTCCTTTGAATTCAATTCCATAGCAAAAAAACCGCCGTAGAAGGGAAGCTGTTTTTCCCAAAGCACCGTGCCGGTCCAATCGAGTTTGGCGACTAATGGCCGGTCGCTGTAACGCCCGGCGACAATGATCTCATCATCGTGTAATAGAATGAGGCCGACATATGACATCGTATCCCATTCACCGTCCCATGCCACCTCCCACTGTTCGTTCCATTCGGAATCAAACAGTAGTAAGGCCGCACGCTCTTCGCCGATCGAATTTATCTGTCCGCCGGTCAGAAAACGGGAAAAGTTCTCATCGCCTACTATCCGGCCGAACTGATCCTTGCGTCCAGTGGTACCATATTGATGATGATCCAACTGCTGGCCACTCGCGATATCTATGGTGAGCACGAGGCCATCCCAACTATTCAGGTCCTGATCTTCGCCGGTCAACCCTGACACCAATAGTGTGGTATCAGAAAGAAAAAGAAAGTCTCCGGCCTTGTCATCCTCGGGCGTACCCCACGCAACAAGGAAGGAATCGGCATCGTTCTGGAGCGCTTCCTGCTCGAAGAACAAGTCATCCTCATCTGAAGTATCTTCTGATTCTTCCGACGTTTCAATGACATCGTTATCTGGGATAATTTCGTCGGAAAGCGTATCGTTATCGGGAGCTTTCTGGTCATTGTCGTGCGAAATGGGGGCGGATGTCGAACAGGAAATAAGAAGCAATGAAAAAAGAAGAATCCACATTGTCCGCCCCCTGTTCATGTGTTCTTTTCTACCAATCGAAAGTGCAGATGTTGGGTGTATAGCAATATTGAGGATCATAATACACCTTGACATAGACCCAATTGCCGCCGATCAATATGTAAGTCCAGAAGAAATCTCGGACCTTATACCTGATCTTGAAGACATCCCATGTATCGCAAATCCCTTCGTCCAAATCATCATCCAACCATAGCGTCGTGAAAGACGGCGATCCGCTATTCACGATATCAGAAAACCCCCACGACTGCCAAACACACATGTCGCCATAGACGCAACCATCATACTGAAAATCATACCCAGCACCATAAGGATCGTGGTAAGAGTGAACAGCCTCGTTAGGCACTCCTAGCTCATAAACCCATTCCAAATCACAGTCGAGATAGCCGTCCGCATCCAGATTCAAATAGCCAGCAATGTTCGTGTAGGGGACATCCTCTTCTGTCGGCTCCCTGTCGATGTCGAAATGGACTTCGTACTCGACCCCTTGAGCATCAAGGTACGAAAGCAGATCCTCCAGCGCGTTGTACTCATCGTTCTCGTCGGCATGAACGAACGAGAAGAAGAACAGGACCAAGAAGGCGAGAAGGCAATGACGCAGTTTCATGGAATCCCTCCTAAAACAAGTTAATCATGACGACCGACATCCCCGATGTCAAGTCTGCGATCCTTTCTTTACATAATGTGAGGGGGGAAGGGGCGCGCCGGAAAACCTTTCGGAGGTATCGATCGAACTTTCCGGCCCACCCCATAAGAACGGCTCCATTCGGGGGGAAAACAACACCATTGCGGAGTAGAAGGCGTCGCGGCCAATGAGGGGGAACCGGACGCCCTCTTCCACCCCGCATCACTTAGTAAGAGGCCGTTTTTTCGGAAAAAGATTCACTTTCGGCGAAAGTATTTTATAACCAGCCGGAACAAGTACAATATTTCCTCATTTGACACCCCCCGCCGTTTCTGCTAGCATCGCGCGACATCAACGGCTCACGGAGCGTCCTATGATCCCCGAACGCGACATCAGCTGGATCTATTATTTCCTCTATCCGGTGCTGGCCGCCGCCGCCGGCTACCTGATCTTCATCATTTACCAGTACGGCCGGGGGCTTAAGGATTCTCCGCGCGAGATATGGTTCGTCTCCATCTCGCAGGTGACCGAGTTCGTCGCGTGGTCGTTGATGCTTTCGACGCTCACCCTCTTCCTCTCGAGCGATGTCGGCCTCTCCGACATCTCGGCGAGCAACATCGTCGGCGGGTGGAATGTCTCCTACACGGTGCTCATGTTCGGGGTCGGCGCACTGGTCGACGCGGTGGGGGTCAAACGGGTGCTCGTCATCGGGACGGTGCTCGCCATCGCCTCGCGGCTCGTCTTCGCCGTCTCGACCAATATTTATACCCTCATTCTTTTCGGTTTCGCGGTGCAGGCGGTGTCGGTCGCCTTCCTGTCGCCGGTCATCACCGTCGCCATCAAGCGCTACACCAAGTCCGACACCTCGGCGATGGGCTTCGCGATGTTCTACACCCTGATGAATGTCGGGTTCGCCGTCGGCGGCTGGATGTTCGATTACATCCGCAATACGCTGGGCGAATACGGCACCACGGTGGTCCCGCTGCTGGGCACCATGTCGACCTACCGCTTCATCATGCTCGTCGCCTTCTTCATGTCGATACCGGCGATGATATTCATTGCGCTTCTGCGCGACGGCATCAACCTGCACGACAACGGCCGCATCGAGATAACGCCGCCCAAAAAGAGCGAAGGGGCCTTCTTCCCGGCGCTCGGGAAAACGGTGCGTGACGCCTTTACCGACGCCTACCGCATCTTTATCGATGTCATGAAACAGCCCGCTTTCTGGAAGTTCATGCTGCTCCTCACGATACTGCTCGGGGTCAACTATGTCTTCTTCCACTTCCACTACACCTTCCCCAAATACGGCATCCGCGTGCTGGGCGAGGGGGCGAAGGTGGGCAGTGTCTACGGGATGCTCAACCCGGTCATCGTCATCTTCTTCGTACCGCTCATCGCGTGGGCGACCCGGACCTGGAGTCCCTACCTGATGATCACCTTCGGCTCGTTCGTATCGGCCTTCGCCGTGTTCCTCGTGACCCTGCCCGAACGGTTCTTCATACCGCTGGTGGACACGGTGTTCGGCCGTCTCATCTGGCAGGTGTGGTTGGGGCTTGATCCCGCCATCGGCGAGGGGAAACTGGCCATCTACATCGCTCTCACGATCTTCGTCGGCCTGTTCACCGTCGGCGAGGCGATCTGGTCGCCGCGCCTGATGGAATACACCGCCCGCATCGCCCCCGAAGGACAGGAGGCGAGTTACATGACGCTCTCCATGCTGCCGAAGTTCATCAGCCAGCCGCTGGTCGCCCTCATGTCGGGACAACTGCTCGCGAATTATGTCCCGGTGCAGGATAAGATCGGCCCCGACGGCAAGGCGATCCTCAACGAGGCGGGACAGGTGGTGCAGGTGGTGGGCGATGTGTCGGATCACCGGATGGTGTGGGTCTGGATAGCGGCGCTCGCCGTCACCTCTCCCATCGGCATGCTCATCCTCCGGAAATGGGTGAACCCGAAAGAACCGGTGAAGGGGTAGTCTTTTCGCTCAGCGGCGGTGCCGCTCCAATAATCGCGCGAGGTCTCCCAGCGAGAACGGTTTGGCGATGCTGTCGGTGAACCCGTATTTGCGCGGGTCGGCCATGACCGGATCGTCGGCATAGCCCGATATGACGAAGATCGGGACCGTTTCGTCACGCCTGCGCAGTTCGACCACCGCCTCCTTTCCCCCCATGCCGCCCGGCACCGTGAGATCGAGCAGTACCGCCGCGAACGGCCGCCCCTCCCGACGCGCCTCGTCGAAGGTCCAGAGCGCCGCGCCGCCGTCCTTGACGCAGACCGCCGTGTAGCCCAGCCGTTCGAGCATCGGGGAGAGGATGCCGAGTATCACCTCCTCGTCGTCCATCGCCAGTATCCGTCCGGCGCCGTGATGGAACGCCCCCGCCGCCGCGGACTGTCCCGCCGCGGGCCGGTCGGAGGCGGGCAGGTAGAGGATAAAGGTCGAGCCTTTTCCCGGTTCCGACGCGACCTCAAGGGCGCCGCCGTGACGCGCCACGATGGAGTAGGATATGGCCAGCCCCAGCCCGCTCCCCTTCTGCTTGGTGGTGAAGAAGGGATCGAAGATGCGCGGCTGTATCTCGGCCGGAATCCCCACCCCGTGATCGCGG
>ERZ1645192.507-NODE-507-length-32254-cov-8.029597_pt1 | contig 32254 bp, 29 predicted proteins | sample MGYA00575354_ERZ1645192 | MGnify/ENA primary metagenome ERZ1645192 (study PRJEB40844, sample SAMN11349763) | freshwater sediment metagenome | isolation source: river sediment | host: Sediment | place: India: Faizupur Khadar , New Delhi | collected 2017-02-21 ...
ACTACTCGAAGTACTTGCACTCCAACGATAGAATCCAAGAATCCAAGGTAGGGTAGATGGAAAAAAGAGAGGGAATTCTTGTTCCAAGGAGCAATGATTTTTTCTTCTGTCAGGCTGGGTCTGGATTGCCACTCTGCTGCGATGTAGACTCTTCGACAAGGAGAGGGTTTCATCATGACAGCAGAAGAACAGAAAGAAAGGATACGGTACTTCTATGAAGTGGTGGTTTCACAAAATCTGCTTCATAGGTTGGACGACTATATAGCTGATACCTGTACGGTACGCGTGGGAGAAACAGAGTATCCCTGTGGACTTGCCGGAATGAAAGAGCACCTTCAGGCAATCAGAGTTACCTATCCCGACTACTCTATGCACATCATTCGTCAACACTGTGACGGGGAGTATGTCATCTCTGAATTCATTATGCAGGCAAAGCATGAGGGTGAGTGGATTGGCATAAAACCATCAGGCAGGACACTGAGCTTTACCGGAGTCGACATCGACCGAATGGTGGACGGAAAAATCGTCGAGCATGGCGGGGCGGCCAATACCTTTGAGACGCTTTGGGAGCATCAGCTGATCAAGCCGGCCTAACCATTGGGAGGAAGCATATGTACAGCTTTGATGCCGTTATCCAGAAAGTGCCGGACCAAGACGGAGCCTATGTAGTAGTTCCTTTCGATATCAGGCGGGGGTCGGCAAGGATATTTGCAAAAGCATCGGGTCATCAACGCATCAATTTCCGAGGCTGAACACAGCATGTCCCTGGAGTATGCTCACTCATTGGAAAGGGGGCAGCAGCATCCATATCGGCTGGGTGTCTACAAGCCCATCCCCTATGATACGATCGCCGAGATGGCATGGTGGAGCTATGAAACCAAAGAGGGAGCTTTCTATGCAGTACAACCTTAGGCCGCTCAAGCGAGAAGAGTATTCCATGCTTGAGGAGTTTCTCTACGATGCAATCTTTGTCCCATCAGGAGAAGCACCTCCTCCTCCGTCGGTCCTGCTCGAGCCTTCCCTCCAAAATTACTATCAGGACTTTGGAAGGGCGCATGACTACTGTCTTGTTGCCGAGCAAGAGGGAATGCTTCTGGGAGCCGTCTGGGCAAGAGTGCTTTCAAGCCCCCTAAAAGGGTACGGCTATGTGGATGAGCATACCCCCGAGCTTGCCATTTCTGTACAGAAGGAATTTCGCGGGAAGGGCATCGGTACTGCATTGCTTATAAAGTTGCTGGATCTGCTTCAGTCAAAGGGATACAGTCAGGTCTCCCTCTCGGTTCAGAAGGGAAATCCTGCAGTGGACCTCTACAAACGCGTTGGATTCACCATCCTCGAGGAGAAGGGTGATGATTATCTGATGCTGTATGCGTTTGCTCGGTAGGCAGAACTCTTCTCATACTCGAAGTGACACGGTATTGTATTGAAAAAGGATACCGATATGTTTCTTTACAAGCTCTCTGTGTTCAGCAAATGGGCCAAGTATATAGGCCTTCTTTCCTACATACTCTCCTTGTTCAGTGACTATGTCCTGTTCTCCTACCTTACGCTGTTTGTCCTGTTTGTTGTAGTGGAGATTGCCCTCAATGCATCGGTGTTTTTTGGGTCGATTGCACTGCTGTAGGGCATGCTTGTAATCAAGAGGCGATACAAGAACAACCTCCCTTCGGTAGAGACTCGTACCAGCAAGGTAACGTATAGCCTCCCCTTTGAAGAGGCGTGGGCCGTGTTCAATGGATGTTTCACCCAAGCCTACTCACACTTGCAGAATACTCCCGTCCAACGCTATGCCTACGACTTTTTGCAAATGGAGAGTGGACGTTCCTGTTCAGGGAATGAACGGGAGGTAGGAAGCTGCTACTGCTACGACAAGGCGATTCTGTCTCCTGCAGGCGGGGTGGTGGTGAAGGTGAACAACCGCTCAAACGATAGCCTTATATTGGGAAAGGGTAGGTATTTCAACCGTTCAAACCACATTGCAGGCAACTATGTGATAGTAAAGCATGCAGAGGAGCAATACAGTCTTATGGCCCATTTGAAGAAGGACAGCATGTTGGTCAAGGCCGGTGAAAGGGTGGTTCGAGGACAGAAGCTGGCACGATGCGGGAACAGTGGAAACTCCACCGAACCGCATCTGCATTTCCATCTGCAGAACGGACCGAATTTTTATACCAGCGTTGGTCTTCCCATTCGCTTCTCCGACATAACAATCCAACCCTGCCCTCGGTACGTACAAATGGATGAGGAGGGTGTCATGAACATACAGGTGATCCAGCATACGAGTGTCCCCATCGCCCGGGTGACAAGTGATTCGATTCTCATCTTCGATGTAGACTCGGCCTTGGACCTCATGGCCAGCGTCTACTATCAGAGTGGGGCGCGTAGGCTCATTCTTGACAGCAGTGCCATTGACGAGCGGTTCTTCGACCTGAAGACTCGTCTGGCCGGTGATATTCTGCAAAAGTTCGTCAATTACCAGACGAAACTGGCCATTATCGGGGATTTTTCGGTGTATACGAGCAAGAGCCTGAGAGACTTTATCCGCGAGAGCAACAGCGGCAGCGATATTTTCTTTGTCGGTGATGAGATGGAGGCAATTACAAGGATTTCGAGAGCATAAAAACCTGAAGAAGCATATTTTTCTATTTCCTTCCGGATGAATCCTATTGTACCCTATGACATATGATTGACTTTCCTGTAATCTTCATTAATTTGACATCAATTGCAGTGATGGGTTTCGTACGCCAATAGGAGGTGCGATAAACAAGCTGCCACCGAACTCTCTATCGCATCGCTGTTCATGATACTCTGGGCGGTCAGCTCCTTTGCCGAGATGCTGAGCGACACCTTTGAAATGAAGGTGTTTTGGAGAAATGTGACCCAAATCGGGGTGTTTATGACTCCGGTGGCAACCTTGATGTTCATCCTTGCCTATACCGAGTATCTACGCAGCCATCGGGTGCTCATCGCCCGTATCGCCTATACCTATCAATTCATTGCCGTGCTCCTCATTCTCACTGACTTTCTCCACCGTTGGGTGCGTATCTCGATCACGCTTTCCCGCAGCGAACCGTACCAGGCGGTAGTGGTTGCATTATCCACATTCGGGAAGTTCCTGATCACAGGCAATTTCTTGTTGATGCTGTTTGCCTTGGTGCTGACCATCATTGCCGCTTTCAATTCACTTAGGGCAACAAGAATGCAAGTTTACAGTGTACTGCTCGGTATTGTGGTTTCCTTGGTATATGCATGCATAAAGGTGGTAAGCGGTGAACAATTCTTACAATCGGTGCCGATTTCCGGTGTATTCGCCCTCTCCGGCTTTTTCATGCTGCTTGGCATCAACCGATTCAACCTGCTCAAGCTTACGCCCCTTGCCTATGAACATACGTTTCGGTTTCTCGGTGACGGGATTGTTGTATGTACTTCCGATGCCAAGGTGGTCGATGCCAATCCTGCAGCACGTACAATGCTGGAAAGCAACCTTTCTGAACTTGAGGAGCATTTGAAGCATACCTACAGCCACTGGTATGCGTTGGTGTTGATGGGCAAACGGACTAACTTCGCCATACAGTTCAAAGATCGATTCTTCAATGCCGACCTATTCCCCATTACCAATAAGCGCATGGAACCGGTTGGGTCGGTGACCCTCCTCAAGGACATCACCATGCTCGAGGAACAACGATTGTTGTTGACCGAGCGGGCAGAGAAAGATGGCCTGACAGGCCTTTACAATCGCCAGACCTTCATCGAGCGCGTAGAAGTTGAGCTTGCCTGTGCAACAGAGGCTTCTCATCTCCTCTATTTCGATATCGACCACTTCAAGAAGATCAACGACACGTACGGCCATCGGGCCGGGGACCTTGTACTATCGGAATTGGGAGCCCTGCTCACCCGATGGACTGAACCAAAGAGCATCACAGGACGCTTTGGTGGGGAGGAGTTTGCGGTATTCTCATCCAGTATAGACACTAAGCAAGCCCGTCTTCGCGCAGAGGAGTTCAGGAAGCTGGTTGCACAGCACTTATTTGTTCATGAAGAATTGGAATTACACGTTACCATCTCGATGGGGTTGGCATCGGCACGAACAGAATCCTTCGAACAATTGTACCGCCTTGCTGATACGCTGCTGTACCAAGCAAAGGATGAGGGACGCAACCGCTTGTGCTCTGGACAGGATGCGGGTCAATCGCTACAGTGAGGACGTCGGTAAGAGCTCTGGTACACCACCGTATTCACCCTTACGTTGAGAATATATGCAAGACACCATACAACAGAAGGCACCACCGTTGTTTACCAAGCGTGTGGTCCTCTTTCTTCTCAGTCAGAATCTCTCGATATTCGGCTCCTCGGTAGTCGGATTTGCCATCATCTGGTATATCACCTTGGAAACCTCCTCGGGTATCTACCTCATGTTGGCAACCTTGGCACAGATGGTGCCCCACTTGCTTATCAGCCTCTACAGCGGGGTGTGGGCTGATCGTCACAGCCGCAAGATCCTGATCATGCTCAGCGACAGCTTCATTGCAGTCGCCACCCTCGTTTTGGCTCTTATCTTTTCTTTGGGCTTGGAGTCAATCTGGGCAATACTGGCAGTCTCGGTCATTCGCTCAATCGGAAGTGGAGTCCAGAGCCCGGCTGTGAATGCAATCATACCCCAATTGGTTGCTGAGGAGCACCTGGTGCGTATCCAAGGTATCAACCAGAGCATCAATTCTGCGCTCATGCTCCTCTCTCCTGCAGTAGGTGGAATGATGCTCGGCCTCTTTGGCTTGGTCTCCACCTTCTACCTGGATGTAGTAACGGCAACCCTTGCCGTCCTGGTTTTCAGCTTCATCAAGGTGTCCAAGCCCAAGCAATCGGAACTGACACATTCGGTGGTGGCGGACATCAAGGTAGGTATTTCTTATACTTTCTCACACCCGATTCTCCGCAACCTCTTGATCTGTTACGGCTTCTCGTTCTTTCTCATCACCCCGGCAGCCATCCTTACCCCCTTGCTGGTCGAACGCACCTTCGGCAGTGAAGTCTGGCGTCTCACCCTCAACGAGATGGTCTGGACAGGAGGAGCCTTGTTCGGTGGTCTTTTGGTGTCGCTGAAGGGCAACTTCAAAAACAAAGTTACTGCAATATCGCTTTCCCTGGTGGCCTTCGGCATCTGCTTTGCCTTGCTTGGCGTTGCACCCACCTTTCTGCTCTACCTCATCATCATGGGGCTGGGAGGCATATTTGTTCCCTTCCTCAATACCGCCGAAATTGTCATGATTCAAGAGACCACCGATGAAGACAAGCTGGGTCGCGTCTTTTCCATGGTCCAGATACTCAGTGGAAGTGCAATACCGCTGGGCATCCTGATCTTCGGCCCCTTGGCGGACAGGGTCTCGATCCAGCTGCTTCTCAGCATAAGCGGCATCCTCCTGGCTGCAGTCGGCTTGATATATGGGCGAACTGCATCACACCAGCAGGTGATCAAGAAGAGCGAGGTACCCATCCAAGGCCAGTGAGAGTTGTGCTGTGCTGATGTATTCGTCCACCGTGTGGGCGAGCGACTCCTCTGAAGGTCCATACCCTATGGTGGGAATTCCGGCCTCTGCGCAAAAGTGGCTTGCATTGGTGCAGAAGCTGTAGTGGGAAAGAGGGCTGGAGGGCAGGGCGGCCTTGGCTGCCTGCACCAATGGATGGTCCTCATCGAGGAGCCATGCAGGGAAAAACCGCTTTGCAGTTATACTCTTGCCGGTATAACAGGTAAGGCTGCCTTCAGCCACCGAAACCGTCGCTCTGATATCAGGATGCTTGTCCAGGATCTGTTGGATCGGGGCGAGGATGGATTTTTCGGTCTCTCCCACAAGCAGGCGCCGGGTAGGGAGATGAGACAATGTCGGTCAATACCAGAATCCCCTCTCCGAGTACTGGATGATGCGGCGCTTTGAGGGCAAGAATCTCAGGCAGTAACGTCAGCATGGCGGTAACAGCATTCACCCCTTCGTCAGGATTGGAGGAGTGGCAGCTTTTTCCAAAGGTTTGCAACACAACTTCTGCACGGCCCCGTTGCCCGCGCTTGATCGCAAGCGAGGATGCTTCTCCCACGATGACAACATCGGGTTTGACGAACTTGGTGACCAGGCGGGATGAGATACCCTCAAAGCACTCCTCGCACACAGTTGCCGAGACATGGAGTGAACCTCGAAACTTGCCGCCTGTCTTCTTCTTGAACTCTGCGGCAGCAAGCATCATTGCACTAAGTGCACCTTTCATGTCGCTGCTGCCTCTGCCGTATATGCGTCCCTCGGTCAACCGACCTGCAAAAGGATCATGATTCCACAGATTGGGATTCTCCACACCCACGGTATCGATATGACCGTCCATGAGGACGGCCGGTCCCTCCTGGCTGCCGAATATGCTGCCGACGACACTGCCATAGGCATCGATGGAGACCTCGTCATAGGCGAGACTCTGCATGGTCTTTTGGATGAAGGAAGCCGCTTCTTTCTCGAACCCTGAGAGACTGGGGTGTTTGATCAGGTCTTGGCAAAGTGTTATCAGTTGTTCGTTGGTTTGCATGACCCTATCGTAGGACAGATGGAAAGAAAGTCAAGCTTTGTTGAGGACCTTGGTGATGAAGGTTTCGATCAAGTCAGGATTGAACTGGGTGTTCTTGCGCTCTCTGAGCACAGCAATCGCCTCCTCTTCGCTGACGCTCCCCCCATGCAACCTGGGTCCGACAAAATCGGCGTAGGTGTTTGCAATGGCAAGAATCTGAGCCTCCTGGGGAATGGCCTCATGCTTCAAACCTTGAGGGTAGCCGTTGCCGTCCCAGCGTTCGTGGTGATGCAGTACCGCCACAGAGAAGGATGCATACTCTCCAACCGAGCGCAGGATGTTGTACCCGATCTCGGCATGGCGCTTGAACTCAAGGTTTTCACTGCGGGTCATCTCCGAGCTTGACTTCTTGATGATCGCCGGGGAGATGGCGATTTTTCCCAAGTCATGATAGGTGCCTGCAAGTCGCAGTTCCTGGATCTCATGTTCCTGATAACCAAGAACCCGGGCGAACGAACCAGCCAGGTCGGCCACCTTGCGGCTATGCTCTTCGAGGGTGGGGTCTTGGGAGAACAAGCGCTCAAGCAGTGAGGAGATGACCTGCTTCTTGAATGACAGGCTGCTGGCGAGCTTGTTTTGGTACATCACATCCTCGGCTGTCTTGAAGGTGTCCTCGAATTGGTCCTCCCCCTCTTCCTTCACTGCGTACCCGAAGGAGACCGAGACCTGGATGCCTTTGATATGCTCTTTCTCAAGAGCGGTGTTGAGGCGTTTGACGATGGCTTGGGCATGGAGGGCATCGGTCTGCGGCAACAGGAGGACGAATTCATCACCCCCGATGCGGCTGATGATGTCGTCCTCGCGGCAGGTTTTGCGCATCACCTCGGCAACCTTGCGCAGCAGCTCGTCCCCGGCCTCATGGCCGAAGGCGTCATTGGTCAGCTTCAGGCCGTTCACATCTGCAACGACCAAGGTAAGGGGGTAGTAGGGTTCTGAATCCACTTCATGCTTGACCTGGTCGTAGTACCGGCGGTTGTTCAGGGTGGTCAGGGGATCGGTGAAGCTGAGCGAGAGAATCTCATGCTGTTTTTTCCGTTGCTCAGTGCTGTCGCGGAAGACCAGCACCACTCCGGTGATGTTCATTTCGGCATCGAGGATGGGGGCAGCACTGTCATCAATGTACCGTTCGAAGCCGTCGCGGGCTATGAGGATGGTGTCCTCTTCCAGTTCAATGGCATGCTTTACAGCAAGAACCTGTTCTACAGGATTGGGGCATGCCGATCGGTCCTTGCCGTACAGGATCTTGAAGATTTCCTCGAATCGCCTTCCTTTCGCTTCCTCTGCATTCCAGCCGGTAAGTATCTCTGCTGCCTTGTTCATGAATTGAACATTGCCGTGTGCATCGGTGCTTATTACTCCGTCACCGACGGAGAGCAGGGTGGTCTCAAAGAGGTTCTTCTCATAAATGAGCTGTGCCTCGGTTTCTTTCTGGTGGGTGATGTCGTCGATGATCATCACAAAATAGCTGTATCCTGGACTGAACGAGGAGATCCTGAAGAGCCTGCCCAGGCCGGCGTTGTACGCTTCGAAGATCATAGACTGCCCGGTTAAGGCGACCTTGCCATTGTATTCGAACCAATACGGCTCCACCACATCGATAATTTCAGTGATTCTCTTGCCGACAGCGTTCTTGTTCTCAAGGCCCGTCTGTACTTCAAAGTTCTGGTTGACCCTCAGAATGCGGAAGTCGTTGGGAACCCCGTTCTCATCCAAGAGAATCTGGCAATAGGCAAACCCTTGGTTCATGCTCTCAAATATTTTACGGTTCTCTTCCTCGCTGCGTGCCAAGGCCTGGGCGTCGGCCACCCGCTTGGAAATATCGGCATGGGTGCCTGTCATGATGACGGGATTGTGTTGGTCATCCCAGGTTATCACCTGCCCGCGATTGAGAATCCAGACCCAGTGACCGTCCTTGTGCTGCATGCGGACGTCGCAGGAGTAGAAGTCGAGCTGACCGCTGAAGTGTTGCTGAAGCTGCGAAAAGGAACGTTCAAAATCCTCAGGTTCGGTCAACCGCTTGAAGGTCTCGATGGTGACCGGCTCGAGTTCTTCTTTCGTGTAGCCAAGCAGGGCCGCCCAGTTGTCGTTGATCTGGATCGTTCCGGTTACAATATTCCACTCCCAGGTGCCCAGATTCGAGCCCTTGATAATCGAGGCGAACCGGTCGCGGGTCGAGCGAAGCTCACTCTGGTCGCGTTCCTGCTGGCGGCGGTAGCGGTCCAGACGAATTACCGCCCCACGGCCTGCAAAGAAGGTGATGAGTATGATCATTACAGGACCGAAGAAGGTGACAAATTGATCGAGATTATACCAATAATCTACTTCCTGCTGCCGGATTGCCAGCAGTTCATATTCGCTTTTCTCGATCTCGTCGAGGATTGTTTCCAACTCCTGGGAGATGGTTTTTGAGACTTCCATCAGGTGATTGAGTTCATCCTTCTCAAAGTATGTGGACACCTCCCCGGTAACGGTGTCACGGAATGCAAGCATCGGCTGTACTGCTTGGACGATTAATTCATCGAAGGCGGCCTTCAATTTCTCCAAGCGCTGTTGTTGCACCTCGTCGTCACGGGTGAGTATGCTCAGTTTGATATGGTGTTGGTCGAAGGAGTAGGCGCTGACTCCGATCTCTTGCAAATAGCGCCGGTCACCGGTTAATAGATAGCCTTGTTCGGCTATGCGGATATTGAGAAAGGTTCGCATCAGGCTCTTGGTTTCGGTGATGACATCATAGGTATGACTGAGCTCGCGATTGGTCTCAATCGCGTGGGTGGTCAAGCTCAACTTGATGTACCCAACAACCAAGAGGGCAATCAGGATGAGCACCAAACCGATGATGAATCGTCGAGTAATGCTCTGTTCTTTAATAGGGTATGTCTCCTTTCCTTTTTCATATAATACCCATATAAAGGATTGCATAACAAGAGTTTTCCTATCTGTGCAAACGCTATCGGTGCATCAATGTGTAGTATGTATTTTTTTTCAATCGATGAAAACAATACATGATAGGGGAGCCTGTCTCATAATTCCAGCAGAATTGATGTTTCTGTCCAAAAGCATTAGGGAGTTGCCTTGGTTGCAAGAAAACAGGCTGTTGGAATTCCAACAGCCTGAAAAAGGTGATGCATGCTCATCCAATCTAGAAAACAGAGTCCTTGTCGTAGAAATTCATGACGTTGTTCTTGTCGACCAACACCGAAGGAAGCACTACGGCGGTAGGAGACTTGGCGGTATGGAAGGCATCACTCTTCTTGCCTTCAACCACATCGAGGCAGTACATGATCGCATCATAGACCATGGACGGGTGGTACGTGGCGGTTGCCTTTACCAACGGGTCGTTGTTGATGATCATCTCATAGGCAGCCTTCGATCCTGCACCGCCGAATACCAGCTTGATATCCTTGCGGCCGCTCTCCTTGATGGCCTGCAGGACACCGATCATGACATCGTCGTCCTGGCAGTAGACAGCATGGATCTCTGGATACTTCTGGATGTAGTTCTCCATCAGCTCAAGTCCCTTCTGCGTGGACCAGTCGGCGAAATCATAGTTCCTGCCGCCGGCGAGGTTGATCAGCGTCGGCTCTTTGGCCATCTCGTCGAAGAATGCGTTCATGCGCTCTCCATCGATGACGACCGGCATGCCGCCCATTGCAACATACTTGGTCAGTTTGTTGGCTTTCATGTAATCACGTACGAAGGCGCCGGAGACCTTGCCCATTTCGTGGTTGTTGCCGGCAAGGTTTACATACCCGAAGGTGGTGTCGGTCAATCCACGGTCAACAACGATGCACTTTACTCCAGAAGCATGAGCTTCCTTCACCACAGGAGTCAGCGGGGCGGACTCGTGAGGAAGGACTACCAGATAATCCATACCCCAGACCATCAGGTCTTCGATATCGGAAATCTGTTTTGCGTAGCCGTCGGCATGGAGGACCTTGAACTCATACTTGCCGGGATACTTCTGCTGGAGTTCCCTCACTGCCTTGTCAGCCCACCAGCCAATGCCGCCGGTCCAGCCGTGGTCGGGAGAAGGTACTGCAATACCGATCTTCGGAACACTTTCTTTTGGTTCAGAAACGCCTTGGGCAAAGACCAAGCCTACCGAAAAGACCAAGCAAAGAACAATTACCAATACTCTCTTCATTTCCAATCCTCCTGTTTATTTGTTACCGTTGTTGTACTGAAGCAGTACCGCAACAATAATCACGAAACCCTTGACAGCCTGTTGCAGGAAGGCACTGATGCCTCCCATGACAAGCATGTTGTTGATGATGCCCAACATCACGGCCCCCATCATGGTGCCGATGATGCTGCCCTTGCCGCCGCTCATCAGCGTCCCCCCGATGACCGCTGCTGCAATGGCATCCATTTCATACCCCGCACAATCGCTTGGATTGATGCAGTTCAGCCTGCTCGACCACATGATTGCCGTAATTCCTACCGTGAATCCGGTGATGACATACGGAAAGAACTTGATTACAGCCACATTGATGGCCGAATACTTGGCCACCTGCTCATTGCTGCCTGTAGCACAGATATACCGTCCGAAACTGGTATGGTTGAGCAAAATATGCAGGATGATGCCTACGATGACGAAGAACCATACGGGAGTCGGCAGTCCGAGGATCGAACTGCTTCCCAATTTGCCGTACCCCATGTTGACCGAAAGGATGGTCCCTGCATTGGAAAAGTACTGGATGAGCGACCGGAATATGGACATGGTGCCCAAGGTAACGATGAAGGGTGCCATCTTGAACTTGGCGACCATAATGCCGTTCAGCGCACCGCAGAAAGAGCCGAAGACCAATGCAAACAGGAAGGTCAGCACGATTCCCATCGTCGAAGTCGGGCCGAAGAGGTTGAGGAAGAAGATGGAGATGCCTCCCACGAATGCCGTCATGGACCCGACCGAAAGATCGATGCCGCCGGAGATGATGATCAGCGTCATCCCCAAGGAGATGATGCCTGTATAGGATATTTGCCTGAGAATGTTCGTAAGGTTCCTGAATTTGAGGAAGTTGGGCCACCCGACGATGGTGGCGATGATCACCAGGATGATGAATGCCATCCCCAGCGAGTGGTCCTTGAAACGAAAGTTGCGTACATATGCAATGATTTTATTTTCACCCATCTTGCTCTACACCCTTTTTATCCCTGTTGCTTGGAACACAATGTTCTCTTCTGTGACCTGTCCTTTCTCCAGGCAGCCGGCCACTCTTCCTTCACGCATGACATAGACCCGGTCGCACATGCCGATTATCTCTTCCATTTCCGAAGAGACGATGATGCAACTGATCTGCTCTTGTGCAAGGCGGTGGATGAACTCGTAGATTTCCTTCTTCGAGTTGATGTCGATACCGCGCGTCGGCTCATCAAGTATGAGAATCTTGGGATCGGTATCCATCCAGCGGGAAAGATAGACCTTCTGCTGGTTGCCGCCGCTGAAGAACCTGAGCTGTGACTTTTTGGAAGCAGCCACAATCCTGAACTCCTTCATGTAGTGTTCAGCCGCTTGAGCCTCCTTGGCCTTGTCGATCAAGCCGCATCTCAGGTACTTCTCCTTCAGGGAAATCAAGGTGATGTTTTTGGGAATGTCGTAGTTCATTACCACTCCCTTTCCTTGGCGGTCCTCGCTGATGTACCCAAGCCCATATCGTACTGCATCCTTTGCGCTACGGATTCGTACGGTTTTGCCTTCGATGCGCACCGCCCCCTTTTCCGCCTTTCTCAGGCCCATCAAGGCTTCCATCGTCTCGGTGCGCCCGGCACCCACCAGGCCTGCGAACCCCAAAATCTCCCCCTTGCGCAAGAAAAAGGAGACATCCTTGAGCAAGGAACCCGAACAGAGTTTTTCAACTTCAAGAATCACGTCCTTGCCGGTACTGTCAACCTTTTCAGGAAAGACCTGGTTGAAATCACGCCCCACCATTTTTTTGGCTAGAATCTGGGAAGAGAGGCCTTTGACTTGGTCGATGCTGACCAGCTTTCCGTCGCGCAGCACCGTTACCCGGTCGCAAATGGCCAGGATTTCCTGAAGCTTATGCGACACAAAGAGTATCGTCACTCCCTTCTGCTTGAGCTTGCGCATCAAATCGAAGAGCGTTTGAATTTCCACCGCGGTAAGGGTGGTGGTCGGCTCATCAAAGATCAGGATCCGGGCATCGAGAATCATCGCTTTTGCAATCTCGACCATCTGCTTCTCGGCTACTGACAGCTCGCTGACCATCCTGTTGACATTGAGAGGCATCTTCAACAGGTTGAGCTGTGCCTCAGCTTCCTTGCGCATGGCACTCTTGTCCAGCAAGATTCCCTTGTGCAGCTCGCTTCCAAGAAAGATGTTCTCATAGACCGTTAGGTAGTTGATCAGATTGAATTCCTGAGGAACAATGCCGATCCCCAGGCTTTTTGCGGTGATGTAATCGGGAATTTCGGTGACCTTCCCTCCAAGACGGATGACTCCATCCGTCTTCTGGTAGATGCCGCAGATGATTTTGATCAACGTCGACTTGCCGGCACCGTTTTCCCCGATCAGGCCCATGATTTCCCCCTCCTGAATGCTGAAGGAGACCCGGTCCAGGACCCGTACGGATGAGAATTCCTTGATGATTCCTTCCAGCTCCAGAAGGGTAGCGCGCTCGCTCATCAATTCTCCATTGCCCCGTCAAAGTCAACGTTCGAAGGATCGAAGTCAATCTTTCGTACCAGAGCAAGAGCTTCCTTGGCACCAAAGAGCCTGTCCATGCCGTTGTCTTCCCACTCGACGGAAAGCGGTCCGCGGTAGCCTGCTGCATTTGCCTCGCGGATGATCAGGTCGAAGTTCACATCGCCATGCCCGGGGGAGACGAAGTTCCAGCCGCGCCTCAGGTCCCCGAAGGGTAGGTGCGAACCCAGAATTCCGCTTCTTCCATCAAGTTTGACCATGCTGTCCTTGATATGCACATGGTAGATCGAGCAGGCAAAGTCACGGAAGAAAAGTGCGGGGTCGATACCCTGCCACTGCAGGTGGCTGGGATCGAAATTCAAGCCCAGGGTTTTCCGTCCCTTGAAGGTTTCCAGCAGTTTGACGGTGCTGTAGTAGTCATAGGCGATCTCGGAGGGGTGGACTTCGAGGGCGAATTTCACTCCCTGCTTGTCAAACTCATCCAGAATCGGTGTCCATAAGCGGAGAATCTCCTGATAACCGTCCTCGATCAACTTGCTTGAATTGGCAGGAAAGGAGTAGAAGTACTTCCAGATCGGGGAACCCATGAAGCCCGTCACTACCTTGCACCCCATGTTCTTGGCTGCCTGGGCGGTATACTTCATCTGCTGGATTCCCCAGTCCCGGATCGCTTGGTCATTGCCGCTAAGATTCTTGGGGGCAAAGCCTGCGAGACGAGGATCGCCGAAGGCATCCCCGACGCACTGGCCGGCCAGATGGTTGCCCAGTGCATAACAGCCGAGATTGTATTTTTTAAGGATTGCCAGCTTCTCTGCGACATACGCAGGGTCCTTGGCGGCTTTCTCGACGTTCATATGATCACCCCAACAGGCGATTTCCACCCCGTCGTAGCCCATTTCACTCACTGTTTTGCACATCACTTCAAAGGGAAGGTCAGCCCACTGACCAGTAAAAATCGTCACCATCCTTGCCATATCGCTCTCTCCTTATTCCTTCATTACTCAATGTCGATCCATACAGAGCCTTTCTTGCTGCTCTCGACACACTTATTGATGAAAATCACACCCTCAAGACCCATTTCCACACCGGGGAAGTCCAAGTCGGAAGCGCTCAACTTCTCACCTTTGAGGTGTTTGGACAGGGCGAGGACAAAAGGTTTGTAGATATTTGCGAAAGCTTCGAACAAGCCCTCGGGGTGCCCGCTTGGAATGCGTGAGTATTGCTGCGCTTCGGCTGCGAATTGATCGCGTCCGCGGCTCCATTTCTGCTTTGGCCCATCATGGGGGGTGAAATAGAAGTGGTCGGGGTCTTCCTGCGCCCATTCGAGGCCGCCCTTTTCTCCGAACACCCTGAGCCTGAGGGCATTGTCATAGCCGAAGGCTATCTGGCTCGACCAGTACAGCCCCTTCGAGCCGCCCTCGTATTCCACCATCACCGAAGCATTGTCGTCCAGCGTACGTCCGTCCACCAGGGAATCAAGCCGGGCGCAAACGCGTTTGATCTTCAGGCCCGTGACGGTTGCGACCAAGTTCTCGATATGACTTCCGATGTCCCCAAGACAGTTGGAGATGCCAGAAATCTTTGGATCCATGCGCCAAGGAGCTATCGAGCTATGCTCATCGATGGGGTTGGCAAGCCAATCCTGAGGGTATTCAGCATTCACGAAGCGAATCTTTCCCAAAAGGCCGTCGGCTACCATTTTGCGCATCTGTTTTACGGCAGGATAGCCGGTATAGGTGTACGTGACACCGAACAGGAGATCCTTCTCCTTGCAGATCCGGGCCAACTCTTGGCTCTGTTCGATGGTCCAGGTCAGGGGTTTGTCGCAGACAACGTGGATGCCTTCCAACAGAAAAGCCTTGCAGATGTCATAGTGGGAGTTGTTGGGAGTGACGCATACGGCAAATTTGATGCCATCGCTGCGCTTTGCTTCTGCTTTGGCCATTTCCTGGTAATTGGAGTACAAGCGATCAGAGTCGATGCCCAATTCCTGCCCAAAGGCCTTTGACTTTGCAGGATCTTTAGAGAAACAACCCGCTTTCAGAACTGCAAGGTTGTCAATACGGAGAGCTTTTCGATGCACATCACCGATGAAGGCTCCTTTTCCTCCTCCAATCATTCCGTACGGAATTTGTTCCATGGTCCCTCCTATGCACGCACGTGCATAACATGCTGAAAACCCGTGCATTTCTATTTTACGAGTTTATGGTACCACGTTTTTGCTCTTTCGCAAGGAAAAATGACAGAAAGAAATACACATCAATGCCTGCAGGCTTTGAGGTAGGAAAGGGCTTTCACTTTGCCTTCAATGTCCTCAAAGAAGGAGGAGCTCGTGGTTTCCAGGTCAATGCTCCCTCTATAACCACCTTGTTCGAGCAGAGCACAGAGTGAATGCCAGTCGGTATCACCAAGGCCGGGAAGGGTGGTATGGATGGCTTTTCTCTTGGCAAACAGCCCGAAGGTTTTCAGTGTTTCCCAGTCGACACGGGCATCCTTGCCATGAATGTGCTTGACTTTATCCAGCCACCGGGAGAGCTGGGCAACCGGGTCGACGAACGCTTCCACCTGGTGGCAGGGCTCCCACTCCAGGCCAAGCCTCTCATTGTCAAGCGTGGAGAACAGGAGGTTGAAAGCATCATCGTTGATGGCAATATTCCACTTGCCCTGCTTCCAGGTATCCCCGAGTCTGCAGTTCTCCATGAGCAGGCCTTTGCAGTCGTTTTGATACGCCAGCTCCAGCAGTTCGGAGAACAAGGCTTTCCAACTCACAAGAGAATCTTCCACCGAAGCACCAGGCACTCTTCCTGCAAAACCGGTTACAAAAGGATCCCCGAAGCGTGATGCACTTTCGATGAGGCGCTTCCAGCCTTCGGCGGTTTCTGCTTTCTGCAAAGGATTGCCCCAGATTGAGAGGGCTGCTACCTCAAGGCCCGCTGTTTGCACCTCTGCAGCCAAAGAATCCAAGTCACTATCTCCAAGGGTCTCCCAAAAGCTGATCGAGAGTGTTTCAAACCCCAACTTCTTGAGCAGTCTCAGCGTCTCTTTGTCCAGTTCACGGGCACCAACCAAGGCTCCAACTGCAATGCTCATCCGATCATCTCCTCCAGCAGGCCCTGAACCGAGAGTCCGTCCTCCAGGTTGGGCCTTCCTGCTTGGTCCAGATCGACCCAACGCACAAAGGTTTGATAGGTTGATGGAGGTGCAGGTGCACTGACGTGATAGCTTTCTCCCCCACCAGGAGCAACAAGAATCTGCTTGCGGTCGAGTGAGGTGTTCATCTCCAAGGTGGCCTGTGTTCCCACAACCTTCAACTGCAGCGAATCGTCGGATTGCTTGTCGGCATAGGAACAGCCAAGGATGCAGGGAACATCGTTGCCGACTTTGAGCTCTCCCTGGTATTCGATCAATACCTGGTCGGTGACGGTAGAGAGGGTTTTTACAAAGCATACCGATCCAAACAGGAGCAGGAGGAGATCCAGCAGGTGACTGCCCAAATCGGCGAGACACCCACCCCGATTATGGGAGGGAAGCAGGCGCCACTTCCATCGGAAATCCTGCTCGGGGTCTCCCCATACATGGCTTTGCTGCCAACTCTGCAGATACATTGCCTCAACACGCATCAGGGCCCCAAGCTTCCCAGTGTTGAGTACTTCTTGGGCTGCCGCCAATGCCGGAATGCTGCGCTTGGAGAAGTTTACCATGAAGGGGACATTGAAAGAGGCCTCATCGAGCTGCCGGGCCTGCTCAAGGCTCGTACACAACGGTTTTTCACAGAAGACGGCAAATCCAAGCTGAAGTGCCAGCAGACAGCACTGATGGTGGAAGGCATCGGGAAGACAGCAACTGACAGCATCGGCCCTGCCTTGGAAACGGGAGAGCTGATCGACGTCTGCATAGGCTTCAGATACTGCGTAGGTGGAGCAGAAATGGCTTCGGTGCTCGTCGTTGTGGTCGATGGCTCCGACCAACTCAACTCCCAGTTCGATGAATTTCTTGGCTTGGTAGGTACCCATGCCCCCGCAGCCGATCATGATCAGTTTCATCAGGCACCTCCGTATCGCGTGGTGGACTTGCGGATGACGAAGTCGGTATCAGCCCACTTCTGCTGTCCGGCCCTTCCCTGCTCGATCATGCTGACCAACATCAGGACTGCTTCTTTTCCCATCTCGGTGATGGGATGGTTCACTGTGGTTAAAGGCGGGGCGCTGGTGCTTGCAGGCTGGAAATTGTCATATCCGATGACCGAAATATCCTGCGGCACCCGTTTTGTGTGTTCACTGCAGGCTTGGAAGAATCCGAAGGCTTGGCGGTCGCTGGCTGTCATCACCAATGACGGCCCGTTTCTCAGCTGGCTGAAGGCGTCAAAGCCCGAACTGCGCGAGAAGTTACCTTCAACGATTGTTGTCGTACAGTGGTGGTGTGCCGCCAATTTCTCGAACATGGCCAGCCTGTCCTTGCCGTTCTTGAACTGCAGGTCTCCGGTAATGTAGCCGATGTGTGAGTGGCCCAATCCAATTGCATGCTCGAAGGCTTTGGTCATGCCCACATCCGGTCGCGCATAAATGCTGGCCGCACCTTGTTGATAGTTGTTGACCAGGACAAAGGGAAGTGAATGGTCTATCAAGGGCTGCAGTTCCGGGAAATGGTCCTTGGTGATGGCGAAGACCAGGCCGTCAAAGCTATGGCTGTTGATAAGCTCCTGATAGGAACGATACCGGCCCAAATGGTTCTCGAAGACGATGCTGATCGTATAGTTGTGTTCAAGGCTTCCCAGCAGCAGGCCATCGAGCAACGAGGGGAAGTAGGGGCGGGTGAAGGGCATGATTGATGGGTAGAAGGGGACCACAAAACCGATGGCGAAACTTCGGTTGCTCGCAAACAAGGTGGCGGTGCGGGAGGGGAAATACCCCAGCTTCTCTGCAGCCTGCCTGACCTTCTTCTTGATCTCTTCACTGATCAGAGGGGAGTTGTTGAGTGCACGCGATACCGTCGATTCCGATACCCCTGCCGCCTTTGCAACATCCTCTCTTCCAACATTCTTTCCCATGCAGGCAAGTGTAGCATGGGTTTCCTTGCTTGGGTACGGTTTTCCAAGAACACAAGCTGTCGGCACAGAACACTGGAAAACAGATACTCTACAGTTAATGAAATAAATTATTAATAAGTACTTGATATTATTAATGAGATTGATTACTATCAGCTCATCAGATATCACAACAAAACCCAAGGAGATACACATCATGGAAGAAATGCAGAACACCGGTACCAGCATGCCTTTGATCGGAGACAAGGCTCCCGCTTTCAAAGCGGTTACCACCCAAGGACCGATTAGTTTTCCCGAGGATTACAAGGGCAAGTGGGTTATCCTTTTCAGCCACCCGGCAGACTTCACACCCGTCTGTACCACCGAATTCATGACATTCGCCTCGATGGCTGATGAGTTCAGATCCCTGAACACCGAGCTGGTCGGTCTTTCCATCGACTCGCTGTATGCCCACATCGCCTGGCTGAGAAAAATCCAGGAGCTTGAGTGGAACGGCATGAAACATGTTGAGGTGAAGTTCCCGGTCATCGAGGATATCAAGATGGATGTCGCCCGCAAGTACGGCATGGTCCAGGCCCAGTCCTCCACCCAGGCGGTTCGTGCGGTCTTTGTCATCGACCCCAACGCCGTCGTGAGAACCATTCTGTTCTATCCCGCTTCCACCGGCCGCAACTTCGACGAGATCAAGCGCGTCGTGCTCGCCCTTCAGAAGGCAGACAAGGAGCAGATCGCCACTCCTGCTAACTGGAGACCCGGTCAGGATGTCATCATCCCCACCCCCGGCAGCTGCGGGACGGCCAAGGAGCGCATGGAGAGCAAGGACGAGAATCAGTACTGCCTTGACTGGTTCCTCTGCTTCCGTAAGGAAACAAAGTAAATAAACAGAAGAACAGCTGGTGAAATACAGGCAGGGAGAGCAACCGCTCTTCCTGTCTGCAGTATCCACACGAGGTAGTTGTTATTTGTAGGAAATCGCACCCTTGGGGCATACGCGCTCGCACTCATGGCACACCAGGCACTCGCTCTTCACTATCCGGTGTTTCTCTTCCTTCACAATGGCCCCGCTTGGGCAGGCCTTTGCACACCGGTTGCAGTTGGTACAGAGCGATGGGTCGATGACCATGGACTTTTTAGCCCCCCTTGCCGGCAGGGAGAGGATGGTCCCGTAGGGGCAGAGCCAATGGTGCCACAGCTCTTCCTCAAAGAAGAGGGAGAGAAAGACTGCCGCTACAACAAGCGATGGCAGGACGGGAAGCTTTTTGCCGGTTCTGAAAACCACGACCATCACAGCCAGGAATCCCAGAAGCATAAGAATCCTGAATACTCCGTTCTTGAAAAAAGCGGGAGTCTTCAGGCTCTTGATCTTCAGCTTTTTCTTCAGGTAGGCCATAGGCCTCAGGATGGTGTTGATGGGACAGATCCAGCCACAGTAGAAGCGGGAGAAGAGAAGGGCGAGGATTGTTGATCCAACGAAGATTGCCATCCAGACCTGCACCTTCCCTTGGATGAGCAAAAAGACAAAGAGAGCCAGGAATACGACCTGAACGGTCCGTTGTAGTACTTTTTTCATAGAGTTTGTGCCTTGTATACCCGTGGGTGGGGTGCCTTTACGATGAAGAATTCCAACACTTGCTTGCTTGTATTCGAAATATTCATTTTGATGTGGCATGGTATATTCACCACCGAAGCCTGATAAGAGTGTGCCTCCTGGTCTTCCAGCTGAATCGTGAGGCTGCCTTGTACAACAATCAGATAGACGTTCGAATCGGAATAGTGTTCAGGTAGTGCATCACCTGGTGCCAACACTACGTGGTTGATCATCGCAGTGTCGTCTCCGATCAGTTTCTCTATGACCTTCTCGTTGCTTTGCGTGTAGGTATAGGGCTTTTCAATCATGGAATTCTCCTTCTTGCAGTAAAGCTAGTGGGCTGTAAAGTCTAGTGCTTGTATATTTGCTTCGAGCTAAAATGGTGAGTAGCAAGGCCAAGGAGGAGAAGATATCTGCGATATCTGACAGAGGAGAACGCAGCTACCCGGCGTTTGGGCCGAAGAAAATGAAAGAAATAGGATTTACAGACCACTAGTATAGGAAACAAGAGCGCGATAGACTGTTACATATGCTACACTTTTGGAGGTTTGCATGGAAATTGCACGCTCACTGTCCAAGGTTGCCCTGTTCCAATGCTTTTCAGAAGAGGAGTTGTCTCAGTTTCTCAAGGAAGGCGGCATGAAGCTCATGCACTATGCAAAGGATCAACTGGTCGCTTTGCAGGGCGACGCATGCACCTCCCTCGATGTGATAGTGGAAGGCAGGCTCTCGCTGCAGAGCATCGACGAGCAGGGGACCGTCTTCAAAGCCAGAGTGCTTGAGGCAGGAGAAATTTGGGGGGCGACTTTGCTCTTCAGCAGGTACAACCAGTATCCGCTCCAGGTTGTTTGCGACCGAGCATGCAGCGTCATACGGATCAAGAGAAGTGTGGTGTTGTCCCTGTGTTCAGCCAAGCCGGATTTTTTGGTGGGTTTGCTGCAAATCATCAGCGACCGCACCTATGAGCTGGGCCTTACCGTAACCAAGCTCAATGAGCAGACGCTCAGGCAAAGCCTGCTCGATTACTTGAGCCAGCTTTCCCTGCAGCAGGGCAGCGATATGGTGACCTTGCCGATGAGCAAGACCGAGCTTGCTCGTCGGCTTGGGTATGCACGCACTTCCCTGAGCCGGGAGCTTGCATTGCTGAGAAACGAAGAGTTGCTTTCCTTCAATGGCCGGCAGGTGCATCTTCATATTTCTTCAAAGAGTTAAAGAGTAGGTGAAGATATGCTTGCAGGTGTTGCCTTCCTACCCCTCTGTTGCTATAGAAATAGGTAACAAGAGATGAAGGAGGATTGCCTATGAAGCGAACACGTATACTCTTGATGATTGGTCTACTTGTATTGGTTGGAATGGCATTCTTGGCAGCCTCTCCGACCGCTGAGAAACAGTATGCTGCTCTTCAGAATTCGGATATCACAGCCACGAGTCTTGAAGATCTGAGGAAGTCCATCGATACCCTGAAGCGAGCGGTGGTACGCGAACAGGACGAAGCGTACAAGAATCTTACCCAGGCGCGGGCCAAGGGCGATAGAGATGCCTACCGTGAGGCTTGGGAGAATCTGGACAGGCTTGCAAGCTACCAGATGACCAGCGCTCAGACCGATGCATTGCTGCAGAGGATTCTGGCCCTTGATGAGCCCGAGCGAAGCGAGTATGCTGCATGGCTCTATCAAACCAGCCCCCACTATAAGCCGTCGCTGACGCTCGACTTCTCTGCCAAGGATGAGACCTACAGCTACAGCTATCGTCAGCAGATCCGTCGCGAGCCGGGGTCTGAGATCACCCTTCCCGACAGTTCCCAGATCAAGCTCAATTCGGCTCGCCTAGGCGTACTTGTCGGCTGGGGTTTGACCCCCGATGAGGTCACTTATCAGCCAGGGGAGACGATTACCATGAGCTATACCGATCAGACGCTCTATGCCATCTACCAGAGCGGGGTCAGGTTCGTCGACGAAATGAACAAGACCGATATCTTCTTTGAGGAAGGCAAGGTCGAGGTTCCGACGCCTACCAGTGGTGATGCATCGGCGATTTTCGCCGGTTGGTATGACCGCACGACAGGAAAGCTCATCACCGACCCGTCTACCTATACTGTAGAGGGGAAAGGGGCGCTCTTCGAGGCGTTATGGAAGCAACTTGCAATCGAGGATGTAACTGTCCTCTACTACGACCGGACAAAGCTTCCAACCAACACCCAGATCGGTATCGGGTTCTCCTACACCAATACGGGTAATGTGAACCTCACAGGTCTGAAGGCGACGCTCTCATCTGAGAGTGAATATGTCAGGATGTTGAAGGGTGAGCTTCAGCTGGGTCGACTGTCCGCAGGGCTTTCCAGTACGAACAACAGTCGCTTTGCAACCAAGTCAAAGCAGGAGGTTCGCGGCGAGGCCAATACATTCCGCTTCATTGTAAGCGATTCGGCACCTGCCGGTACGGTCCTTCCTTTCACCCTGACGCTCACCAACGACAGGGGAGACAGCTGGACTCATGCTTTTGAACTTACCGTGCGATAGACCTTAGTATTGTTCAGCAATATACACACCTTGCATGGCTTTGTCAGTGCTCATCCCCATCGGGATGGGCACTGCTTTTTGTCTGTTCAGCGACATGGCAATGAACGAATTCTCAAGGGCGTGCACTTCTGAAACCCCGTGACCGGCAAGCAAGGCCAAGAGCCTGGTTGCCGCTGTCTTGCTGGTTGCACAAGCCTCGACAGCCTTGCCTTCGCTGATGAATGCATAACCGTTTTCAACACAGAGTGTCTGATAGCCTTCGGTCAGGAACTTCCAGGCCTCCTCATCGCGAAGCAGGCAGCCGCTCTGATCATGTTCGGCTCGGTAGAGGCTGTCCAATTGTGAATACTCGATCGGAATGGAAACATCCGAGGATGGAACAACACCCTCCAAGGAAAATGAGAGAACCGAGGAGGTGGTGAAGTATCCATGTGCTTCGTAGAAGGGCCTGACTGCAGGAAAGAGCGTGATGGGATGGTCGTATGCCCTCTTCGTTGCTGCAAGCAATGCTCCCATGATGCCTTGCTTTCGGTACTCGACGTATGTTGCAGCACCCACAATGAAGGAACATGGCTTAATCGCTCCGTGTTGCAGGTAGTGGGCGGGCAGGGCGTGCAGGGCACTTACAATGTTGCAGTCCTTGCGTGCTACGAAGATGTGCTCGCTGGCAAACCGTGTGGAGAAGAAGTGCTCAAGAAAGACCGGGTCTTCCGAGAAGACAGTCGACCAAAGTTGCTTGAGAGAGGAAAAATCTTCTTGGCTTGCCCGTTCTATGATCACTGTCTGGTAACCCTGTACTTTTCGACCATGAGGTCGGGTTTGTAGGAGAGTTTGGCTTTTCTCAGGCCTTCGACTCCCGCGTCCTCCTGTCGGTTGACATATTTGACATCGGAGAGGTACTGGGAACAGAAAAGCTGGTTGATCACCGAATAGATGCCGATGTACGAGGTGTCCCCCTTCTCAAAGTGTACGATGGCCAGTTGGTCGTCGATGATTTCACCAACGGTAAAGGCTGTCAGATGATGGTCTACGCAGACCAGCATGCCCACAAGGCCAAGTGCATCCCAGTTGTCGAATGCGAGACGCATCGCCCTCAGTTCATCCTGGATTTCCTTGGTGTTGCTATTCTTGGTGTCGACCCAGGTGGTGGAGGCCATTGTATAACACTCGTCACGCATCTCCTTGGTGGAGAGCGAACGTACCGAGTAGGTGTAGTTGCGCTCGAACTGGGAGATATGGTTTCGCTTTGCCTGCAGTTTCCTGCCTCTGAGATGTATGAGCTTCTCGCTCTCGTAAAGGTAGTCATCCAGAGCACGCACATGTTCGATGGTATAGCCCATCTTCTCAAGTTCCAGAGCTTGTTCTAAGGGAACGCACTCGAGGTGAAAGCGTTGACCGCTTTCAGAACAGTGTGCTTCAAGCTCCGCTATTGCCTTGGGTAGGTCGTCGGTTATGGGGAGAAGGAAGCAGTCGTCAACATCCAGGTGCATGTACAGAGCGGTGTCTGTTTTGCAGATGGTCAATCCGATGGCTTCTTTCCAAAGGACTGAATAGGAAAAAAAATACTCGTAGGCAAAGTACTTGCTGTACGAGGGGAATAGTGGTTTGTCCGCAAAGGACGGTGTATAAAAGTGTAGCATGATACCTCAAATATTTGTATATACGCATGTATTGATACGTCGTTTCGCACCAATAGTCAAGGCAAAGAGGCCCGACAGAGCTAAGATACTACTTTGAGCGTAGTGGGGCAAGGAAGAATACTGACTGTGTGCTTTCAATTTGTACTGGTATTCTTGGTGGTTTGGTGTGAGGACTTCATGAGGAGTCCAACGATGTACGTGAACAAGCAACGGTTCTCTTGAGAAAAACCGGAAAGGGAGCGATTTCTTCTGATGCCGATTGGGATTATTGGGTTGTTGCCGTCCCTGACGATGGTAAAACCCACTCGTTCAGGATTAAGGACTTACGGGAAATTTGCAAGCATATTCCACAGACAATGTAAGGATTGATGGTTCGGTTGCGTACGAGACGAGCATGCATGAGAATCCTCTGAAGTCTGAAAGATCTGATCTTTGGTCGGAAGAGATTCATATAACAGTACGTGACCGACTTGTTCTCTATCTCTTGGTGCAAGTCCAGGCGGTTGAAGGAAGTATAGGTTCCTACACTATCGAACATGTGATAATTGACTAATTGCAACATGATTCCCTGATTTTGTTGCATACGTGCCTGTGTCATCTTTTTGGTGTTGCATGGAGCTAAATTTGACTGATTGTATATTTTTAAGTATATATAATATAAGCAATAAGATAGAAACCTTGACACTTGGCAAACTCTCCCTGTATCTTTAGTGCATGAAAACACACGACGAACGCATTACTGAACTTGTCGCCAAGATGAAGCAAGACAACCCCGAGGTTGTCGCCCTGTTCCTTGACCAAAAGCTTGATGATGCGGCCCTCGTTGCGCACCTGCGTGAGCATTTTTCAGCTGTCATGCAACAGCATTACCCCAAGGCTTGGGCCTATTATACCAGAGAGGAGCAGACCGAACAGGACTATTACAAACTGATGAGTACATCCATGGCATACCTTCGTATCATGGATTACCTGGACCATGAGGGCCAGGCATTCGAGGATGGAAACCTCCATGGACAGAAGGTCGTTTCCCATCCAATCGGCTTACTTCGTAGTGTCCTGCTGGGCAAAGAGTGTTCCTGCACCGTTGATTTTGTAGAGGACATGGCACACCTGCTGGCCCAACTGAGCGGTGTGGAAGAACGGGAAATCCCGCCACGAAGCAGAGTCTTGGAGTGGATGGAACGCCATCCCAGCGGCCTTGATCAAGAGGTCATTGCCTGGAGGGCAAAGAACAAGGAGCGCATCGTACAACTCTTGATCGAGCGGATCGAGGATCAGGAAAAGCCTCGGGCGTTGTATCAATTCAAGGAAGGGATGACGGCAGCCGAGAAACGCAAGCAAGTGTTGCTGTGGTGGAAGGATGATCGGTTCCATTTGCATTTTGCCATCAGAAATGCCGATGATTTGAACCGCTACCTGGATTACAGCATGGATGAAAAGACCCTCGGCATCATGCGCGAAGCAGAGCGGAAAGGGATTCCCATCTTCGCCACGCCGTACTTTCTCTCCCTGATCGATACCCGCCCGCTTGAGCGTCAGGAACATCCTCACAGTGACGAAGCAATTCGCAGCTACCTCTTCTACAGCCAGGATCTGGTTGAGGAGTTCGGCTCAATCGTGGCATGGGAGAAGGAGGACATAGCAAAGCCCGGCGAGCCGAATGCCGCTGGCTGGCTGCTTCCCTCCCACAACGTTCACCGCCGCTATCCCAATGTCGCCATCTTCATTCCCGATACCATGGGAAGGGCCTGCGGAGGTCTTTGTGCCTACTGCCAGCGGATGTATGACTTCCAGGCAGGCCGCTTCAACTTTGAACTGGAGAAGCTGCGACCCAAGAGAAGCTGGAAGGACCAGCTTGAGCTGAACATGGAGTACTTCAGAAACGATCCGTATCTGTGGGACATCCTCATCACCGGCGGCGATGCATTTATGAGCTCGGTTTCATCCTTGAAAACCATTTTGGATGCCGTGCTGGTCATGGCAAAGCAGAAGATAGAGGACAACAAGGCTCGCAGCCTTGATGAACAATTCGCGCCAATGAGACGGGTCCGCCTGGGGACCAAGATACCTGTGTATCTTCCACAGCGGGTAACGACCCAGCTTGCCCAGGTGCTGGCCGACTTTAAAGTGAAGGCAGGGGAGGTAGGCATCGACCAGTGTGTCGTGCAGACCCATGTCTCCTCGGCGATGGAGGTGACTCCCGAAACCAAGAAAGCGGTGCGCAGGTTGCTCGATGCCGGCTGGGCGGTCACCAACCAGGAGGTCTTCACTGTTGCAGCAAGCCGCAGGGGCCATTCGGCGAAGCTTCGCAAGGTTCTCAATGACATCGGGGTGCTTCCCTATTACAATTTCAGTGTCAAGGGCTTCAAGGAGAACCGCGAACTGTTTGCGACCAATGCCCGCAGTACGCAGGAGCAGGTCGAGGAAAGTTCCATCGGTCAAATAGCCCAACGCTACCATGCCACCATCCGCACCTTCATGCAGGACGCAGAGAAAATGGTCGAGCAGATCGACTCGATCCGCAAAGGTGATGAGATTCCTTTTATCTCCCCCGATCGCAACACCCTCAACCTCCCCGGAGTCGGCAAGAGCAATACCTACCGAACCATCGGGATCACGGAGGACGGTAGGCGCATCCTCCGCTTCGAGTTCGACCATACCAGGCCTCACAGCAAGGTGATCGAGGACATGGGGTATGTAATTGTCATTGAATCCAAATCGATAGCCTACTACCTCAACCAGCTTGCAGAAATGGGTGAGGATGTCAGCGAATACGCCACCATTTGGGGATATTCTGCAGGCAGCCTGGAGCCCAGGAGTCCTGTGTTCGAAGGAATGACCAAGTAAGCGTCAACGATCCTTTCCAAGCAACCGCTCAACGTATTGGAAGGAGAGGGTGAGTGCCAAGCCGACCAGGCAGCCCAGCAGTACTGCTGCGATGCGCTGCAGGGCATAGGACCACATGGGCTTGCCCATCTCCTGCAGCAGTACGATGGCCAGGGCCGCCAACGCGCTTCGTGTGGAGGTGGGAATCCTGAGGATTGTGCAGACAGCTATGGTGAGCACCACCCCGACGCATAATTGTGTCAGTTGGTTGAGCGGCAAGGTGAAGCAGGACAGTCCTATCAGAGCCCCGGTGATATTTGCCTTGATCCGTGCAATAGGCAGTGAGATGGAGTTGTCCCAGTCGGGGGCCAACACCAACAAGAGGCTCACGATCGACCAGGAGAGATAGTACTGGGGAAAGGCTTTGTAGAATCCATAGCAAACTATGGTTCCGATGAGGCATTTGTTGATATAGAGCAGGAAAATGGGGTTGAAGAGCTGTCGTTTCATGCAGGCAAGTATGAAGAGGCTGTGTTTGCTCTGTCAAGGAACAGTGGGTATGAACTGATAATAGCAGTAAAAACATCCATCATATCTCTGAATGTGGGCTATACTCTCAACTATATGGGAACTGCAGAGCCGAAACGAATTGGGTTTTTGGCAACCCAGTTTGATGAGTACTATCAGAATCTCGTCTTTCACGGTGCCTTGGAGGAAGCAAGGCGCTATCCCGTGCAGCTCATCTTCTATGAAGGGAGCAACACTGAAACACTTACCAAGTCGGGGGCATTGGACGATACAGCCTTCAATCTGGCCGCAAAGACCCGGCTTGATGGTCTGATCGTCATGACCAATACCATGGGTTCCTCATTTTCGCGGGAGCGCATCGCCGGCTATCTGGCTTCCTTCTCCCATATGCCCATCGTCTCGATCGGCCTGGAATTCGACAACGTGTACACCCTGCGTCCCCAAGCAGGTTGCGGCATGGTTCAGCTGACCAGCCATCTGGTGGAGGTGCACCACCGCAGGCGGTTCTTGTTCCTTGCAGGGCCTGAGGGACACCCGGAGAGCGAAGCACGCAAGAGTGAGTTTTTACATACGCTGTCCGAACTCCTTCCCGAGGCTGAACCTGTAATACTCTATGCAGATTTTCTGGAAGAGCGGGCATATGAGACAACAATCGCTTTGATCGAAGGACACTGGAACTTCGATGCAGTCGTTGCTGCCAATGACCAGATGGCTTTCGGTTCCATCAGGGCATTGGAGGAGCATGGAATCCGCGTACCTGCCCAGGTATCGGTAACGGGCTTTGACGATATTCCCTACAGCGTCCTCTCCATTCCCGCCCTTACCACCATCCATCAGCCTACCAGTGAACTCGGAAGAAGAGCCATCGGCTATTTGGCAACGGAACTGGGATTGGGTTCCTCCGACCCGACCAGCATGGTCGCCGACCTGAGCACATCCTTTGTCATTCGGCAGAGCTGCGGCTGTATGAACGGCGGTACGGGGGATGCAGCATCCACAGTCGACCAACTGCAGATGCGTCTGAGAAACCTGTTCTCCTTGCAGGTTGGAGAACGTTCACGTTCAGCTTTTCTCAGGCGTATCGAAGCCGCTGTTGTCAGGACGTTCAAGCTCGAGGAGATACTCGTTGAATTGTCCCATGGCCTGAAGCGGTTGGGTATTCGGTTTGCAGCTGTGGTAATGGTCGATGAACGCAGGAAAAACACAAGCCGGGCAAGTCTTTTCATGCTGCTCAATGGTGAGGAAGTCCAGATTTTTACCCCCAACGGGCAACAGTTCTCCACCCGTTCGCTGCTTCCCCAAGGCCTCCCCAAAGATTTTCAGGCTTATGTATGCGAATCCCTGCAATTCGGATCGGAGCAGATGGGGTATTTCATCTGCACTCCCGATGCCAAGGACATGCATGTGTATGCCTCGCTTCGGGATCTGATCACTACTTCCATGAAAGGGGCCTTGATCATGTCCTTGGAGAAGGACCGTGAACTTATCCTGCAACGGGAGGTGCATGAGCGCACCGGCGAGCTTGTGGCGGCCAACAAACAACTGAAGAGAGAGATTGCCCAACGCAAGGAGCTCGAGCAAGAACTGTTGGAGGTTTCGAATAACATCATGACCCGCATCGGGCAGGACATCCACGACGATTTGTGCCAGGATCTGGCAGCACTGGGAATGCTTGCCGCTACGCTTGAGTCGGCGCTCAAGAAGACAGAATTGGCCGGAGCCCGGCAATTGGCCAAGAATATCAGCGAGTCGGCACTCAAGAGTGCCTATACAGCCAAGCAGATCGCCCGGGACCTGTTCCCCTCCGATCTGCAGGACAACGGCTTTGTTGCTTCCGTGATGCAGCTGGTGAAGTCGAAGAACGTCACCGATGGAAATATGGTCACCCTCGAAATCCAGCCGGGCTTCCACATTGATGACAAGCAGCAGGCAATTCAGCTGTATCGCATTATCCAGGAGGCGTTGAACAACGCACTCAAACACGCAAAAGCCACCCGGATTACGGTCAACTTGCTGCATGATGAGCAATCGGCAACGGTGGAGGTTGTTGACGACGGGGTAGGCTTTGAAGTGAAGAAAGGCAGGACGGCAAGCGGTATGGGAATGAAGATCCTTACCTATCGAGCCAACCTGATCGGTGGTGACCTGCATATCGCATCGTCTCCTTCTGGGACGGTGGTCAGCTGCAGGGTTTCCCTGCAGGAGGGTGCATGAAAAAGAATACGTTTGTCATTATTGACGATCATCCGCTCTATAGAAGCGGTATAAGCGCACTGGTGCGTGAAGGATTGGGTTTGGAGTGCATCGGCGAGGCCGGGTCCCTTTCGGAGGGGAGGCAGCTGCTCGATGCCGTTGAACCGACACTTGCAATCGTCGACATCTCCCTGTTGGGTGAGAGCGGACTGACACTCGTCAGTGAGTGCAGGACCCGCCATCCCAAGCTAAAAATCCTGGTGGTCTCCATGCACGACGAAAACCTCTATGGGGAACGGGCCATCGCCAGTGGTGCGAACGGGTACATCATGAAGCATGCAAGTCCCGCCGTCCTGCTTGAGGCGATCAAGCGCATTCTTCGTGGCAAGCTGGGGATCAGCGAGAATCTGAAGCAGCGGATGGCAGATAGGGTATAGGCAGATTTTTCCTGCCCTTTCGTGCTACAATTAGGAGAAACCATTGTAAAGGAGCTTCCATGCAGCACACCATTGTTATTCTTGATGGCTATACCGAAAACCCTGGAGACCTGAGTTGGGACGGCTTTGCCGAGCTTGGGTCCCTGACCGTCTACGATCGAACCAAGGAAGAGGATATTCTCTCTCGTATCGGTGATGCCGATATCGTCATCACCAACAAGACTCCACTGAGCAGGGAGGTTATAGAGCAGGCTCCCAACATCAAATATATCGGGGTGCTCGCCACCGGCTACAATGTAGTCGATACCCAGGCGGCGAAAGAAAAGGGTATTCCTGTTTGCAACATCCCGACCTACGGCACCGATGCCGTCGCCCAGTTCGCCTTTGCCCTGCTTTTGGAAATCGCCCATCATGTTCAGCATCACAGTGATGCGGTCAAGCAGGGACGGTGGACAAGCAATCCTGATTTCTGTTTCTGGGATTATCCGCTCATCGAGCTTGCAGGCAAGACCATGGGTCTTATCGGCTACGGCAGGATCGGGCAGGCTGTGGCAAGGATCGCCCGTGCTTTCGGCATGTTGGTCATTGCGTATGATTCCTATCAAGATCCAAAACATCAGGATGTGTATGTGTCGCTGGATGAACTGCTGCAGAGAAGTGATGTGATCTCCCTGCACTGCCCGCTCTTTGAGGCTACGAAGGGAATCATCAACAAGGACTCCATTGCAAAGATGAAGGACGGGGTGATCATCCTCAACAACAGCCGCGGTCCTCTGATCGTCGAGCAGGACCTGGCCGATGCATTGAACAGCGGCAAGGTGTATGCGGCAGGATTGGATGTGGTCTCGACCGAACCGATCACGAAGGACAATCCTCTTCTTACTGCAAAAAACTGCCTGATCACTCCCCACATCAGCTGGGCTCCGAAGGAGAGCAGGCAACGGCTTATGGACATTGCAGTCGACAACCTGCGTTCATTTCTTGCAGGCAAGAGCAAGAATGTCGTGAACGCTTAGGTGAACGTATTGGTCTTCCGGTTGACATAACGAACCTGAAATTACATAGTCAGCCATATGAACATACCTGAAATAATGTCTAAGGAACGGTGGCAACGGGTGCTGGAACATTCCCAGGGCCGTGAGACACCGTTCCAGCTGATTCTCTCCGACGTAATCGAAGAGAAATACCATGAGCTTCGCCAGGCGCTTCCGTTTGCGAAGGTGTATTATGCGGTGAAAGCCAATCCCGCGCCGGATGTTTTGCGCTTGCTTGACCGTCTAGGGTCGAATTTTGATGTGGCATCGGTGTATGAGCTGCGTCGGCTGCAGGATCTGGGGATCAGCGCCGATCGCATGAGTTGCGGCAATACCATCAAGAAGTTTGAGCATATCAAGGAGTTCTATGCTGCCGGTATTCGATTGTTCGTTACCGATAGTGAAGGGGATTTGAGAAATATTGCGATGGCCGCCCCCGGCTCAAAGGTCATGGTCCGCCTGATGGCCGAGGGAGCCCAAACTGCCGACTGGCCGCTTTCCAGAAAGTTCGGCTGCAGCCCCGATCTTGCAGGAGACCTGCTGGTGCTGGCACGAAAGCTGGGCCTGCAGCCTTGGGGCCTCTCGTTTCATGTGGGATCGCAGCAGCGTGACATCACAGCTTGGGACAGTGCTCTCTCGAAGGTCAGCTATCTCTTCACCTGGCTTAAGGAGAATGAGGATCTTACCCTCTCCTGCATCAATATGGGAGGAGGGTTCCCTGCCACCTACCGCGAACGGACAAACCCGGTCCAGACCTATGCCGATGAGATCAAACGGTACCTGGAAGAAGACTATGGGGATGTACTGCCTGAGATAATCATCGAACCCGGACGTTCGCTTGTTGGTGATTCCGGGGTGCTCGTCTCGGAGATTGTACTCATCTCCCGTAAATCCCGAACGGCGCTTGAGCGGTGGATATACCAGGACTGCGGCCGCTTCGGCGGGCTTATGGAAACCCTGGGGGAAGCCATCCACTATCCGATACGTTGTGAACGCAACGGGCCTCAGGAACAGGTAATTCTTGCAGGACCGACCTGTGATTCCATGGATACGCTGTATGAGGATTACCGCTATGATCTCCCCCTGAGCCTTGCTGTTGGAGACAGGCTGTATTGGCTTTCCACAGGAGCCTACACCAGCAGTTACTCCGCCATAGAATTCAACGGGTTTCCGCCGTTGCAAAC